>ULXD01042458.1_pt1 | contig 17292 bp, 20 predicted proteins | sample 1960961 | NCBI WGS metagenome assembly ULXD01 (sample SAMEA4835829, study PRJEB28245) | human gut metagenome | biome: gut microbiome; material: fecal sample | place: Denmark | collected 2008 | reverse complement strand
CCGCCGATGAGCTTAAAAAAGCTTACCGTAAACTGGCGTTGAAGTATCACCCCGACAAGAATCCCGGCGACAAGGAAGCCGAGGAGAAATTCAAGGAAGCTGCCGAAGCCTACGATGTATTGAGCGACCCCGACAAGCGTGCAAAATATGACCAGTGGGGACACAACATGGGGCCTTCGGGATTCGGCGGAGGCGGTGGAGGATTCCACGCCGGCGGAATGTCGATGGAGGATATTTTCGCCAACTTCGGCGACATATTCGGAGGCGGCGGATTTGGTGGATTCGGTGGATTCGGATCGGCTACCGGCGGAGCTCGCCGCCGTCGTCAGCCTAAGGGCAGCGACCTGCGCATAAAGGTGAAGCTGACCCTTCAGGAGATATCGGAAGGCGTCACCAAGAAACTGAAAATTCCCCGTTATGTACAATGTCAGCACTGCTCCGGAACGGGAGCCAAGGACGGCACCGCATTCCAGACATGTACACGCTGCCACGGTTCAGGAGTAATCGACCACGTGCAACAGACATTCCTCGGCCCAATGCAGTCGACAGCCACCTGTCCCGAATGTAACGGCGAGGGCAAGACAATCACCCAGAAGTGTCAATATTGCAACGGCGAGGGCATTGTGCGTCAGGAGGAAGTCGTTTCTTTCAGCATACCCGCAGGCGTAACCGACGGAATGACCCTTTCGCTCAAGGGAAAAGGAAATGCGGCACGCAACGGAGGCATAAACGGCGACCTGCTTGTAGTAATTGAAGAGGAACCGCATCCCGACTTGATTCGTGACGGAAACGACCTTATATACAATCTCATGCTCGACATACCCACCGCAGCTCTCGGTGGTGCAGTAGAGATACCTACAATAACGGGCCGAGCAAGAGTGAAAATTCCGGCCGGCACACAGCCCGGAAAGGTGTTGCGACTACGCGGCAAGGGACTTCCTTCGACCGAAGGCTACGGCACAGGCGACCTGCTTGTCAACATAATGGTATATATACCTGAAAACCTCAACGACAAGGAGAAAGCAGCTATAGAAAGCCTGCGCGATTCGGCCAACATCAAGCCCACCGACTCGGTAAAGAAACGCATATTCAGCAAATTGCGCCACATATTTGAATAAAAACACTCTAAATAAACGACAAAGCTCCGCATCGTAATTGGTGCGGAGCTTTGTTATTTCATGTAGTCGTGACAGTCAGATGTCAAGATTGAAAATTGTCTTTGCGTTGTTGCTTGTCACATCCGACACCTCTTCAATCGACAATTGAAGCACCGATGCCACATGGGCGGCGGTATGGATTATAAATGCCGACTCGTTACGCTTTCCACGGTGAGGCTCCGGAGCGAGATAAGGAGCATCGGTTTCAAGCACTGTCCTATCAAGGCCGATAACAGGCAACACATCACGCAGCTTGGAATTCTTAAACGTTACAATACCGTTTATTCCGAAATAGAAATCGCCTATTTCCCTTATTCGCTCGACATCCTCAGCGGTTCCGCCAAAGCTGTGAAACACCGCCTTGGGCAATTGCTTGGCCGAAGCAAGCACATCGAGCGTATCGTCCAGTCCGTCACGGCAATGTATTATCACCGGCAAGTCGCGGCTCGCAGCCCAATCGACCTGACGGGCAAACACCTCCCGCTGCTCGGCCCGGAATGTCTTGTCCCAGTAGAGATCCATCCCCACCTCTCCTACGGCTACATAAGGCGCACCCGAGTCAAGCTCACGCTCAACAAGGTCGAGAGCCTCCCGCCAATTTTCGTTCACCTCGGTGGGATGCAGTCCCATGGCCATTGAGGTGACACGGGGAAATCGCGCATGAAGACTCTTCATAGGCTCAATCGTGCCTACATCTACATTAGGAAACAACATGTGCTCCACTCCGGCTTCGAGCGCACGCGTCACTGCATCGTCGGGATGCTCAAATTCGGAAAGATACAGATGTGTGTGAGTGTCTACTATCATGAACGGCGTGTAAGCGATGCTTTGGCTATGTTGACAAAAAATTCACGGGCGTCACCGTCAAGACCTGCCTTGTCAAGCTCCGACACGGCATCGGCGGCATAACGTTCAATCAGCTCACGGCACTCATCGCCCACGTTCAAGGCATCGTAGATGGCCTTTACACGCTCCACCTTGTCGTCACTGCGACTACCCAGCATCGACAGCAACTCCTCACGACGAGCGCCATCCGACTTGTTGATGGCCGTTATCAGCAGGAATGTCTTTTTGTCGTTCATTATGTCGCCGCCTATATTCTTGCCGAATACCTCGGGGTCGCCGTAGGTGTCAAGCCAGTCGTCCTGCAACTGGAAAGCGAGGCCAAGTGATATTCCATAACGGTAAAGAGCCTCCTGAACCTCAATATCGGCTCCTCCCATCAATGCTCCGAGTCTGCAGGCGCATCCGAGCAGCACCGAGGTCTTGAGTCTTATCATCTCGATGTATTCGGCCACCGTGACATCGTCGCGGCTTTCAAAGTCCATGTCATACTGCTGTCCCTCGTAAATCTCCATGGCCGTTCCGTGAAACAAGTCAAGCACTTCGCACAGCTTGTCGTTACAACCCGACCCCATAAGCTGCGACGCCATGGTCAACATTGCATCGCCCGACAGTATTGCGGTGGCCTCGTTCCATTTACAATGCACGGTAGGCTTTCCACGACGCTTGTCGGCACGGTCCATCACATCGTCATGAAGCAAGGTGAAGTTGTGAAACATCTCGATTCCCAACGCCTGGTTAACGGCTCGCTCCATTTTGCCGCCCACCGCGTCACATGAAGCAAGCAGCAACATCGGGCGCAACCGCTTGCCTCCGCAATCAAGAGTGTAAGCTATAGGTTCATACAAGCCGTGGGGCTCTTCAGGATAAGGAATCCCGGCGATAAGCCTGTTTATGCTATCGATATACTCAGCTGAAGTCTTCATAAGCATCGTTTTATTGTCGTTTTCAACGTTTAATCATCATTACTCGTGCAAGCGAGTCGCTGTATTCCAACATACTGTCCTCAAATGCGTCGACATAGGCATCGGCCGCCTTTTCATAGCCATCCTCACGATAGGTCGACTCTTTGGCTCTTATTTCAAGCACACGCCCTTCTAATTCCATATTGGACAACGACGAAGCGTCATCGACAAGTTCTCGGGCATCGTTTTTCCCAAGCTGCCGGGCAGCCTCCTTTATTCGCGACTCCTCCGATGAGCATGCTGCAAGAGTCATCGCCACAGTCAATGATGCAAACAGTAAAATCCTCATAACAATGTCATAGCTATTTTAGCACAAGCCTCGGCGTCGGCCAAAGCGTTGTGATGGTTATAAAAAGGTATTCCCATAAATTCACACACGTAAGGAAGCGAATAGCTCCCCACAAGTTGTCGCGGTATCGTGCGGCGGGCTTTCTGCAAAGTGCATCCGAAAGGATTGTCAGGCCATGTCATGCCATAGACCTTGAATGCGGCTCTAAGACAGCGCTCGTCAAAAGCCTTGTTATGCGCCACAAACACGGCATTGTCCCAATTACCCGAAATGCCGAAATGCTCGAGCATCGACATCCACACTCGGTCAAATGTGGGAGCATCGCGTGTGTCCTCGGGAAATATTCCGTGAATCTCTTCCGAAAAATGCCGTATGTACCATTCAGGTTCCGGCTTTACAAGCTGATAGAACCGATCGGCAATAACACCGTCGACAACCTTTACAGCCCCGATGGCACAAATGCTCGACGGCTGATTGTTGGCCGTTTCTACATCGATGGCAATGAAATTATCCATTGGGGCACAACTCCTTTACACGTTCTTTTACGGTTTCCATGAGCCATCGCGGAGTCGAAGTGGCTCCGCATATACCTATCGACTCGATGCCATCAAGCCATTGGGCATCTATTTCATCGGGATTGGTTATGGCATAAGTGCGGGGGTTGACATCATGACATTCACCGTAAAGTATGCGTCCGTTGCTACTCTTCTTGCCGGTAACAAACAGGATCACCTCATGTTCCGAGGCAAATTTGCGCAACTGCGGAACACGGTTGGCCACCTGTCGGCATATCGTGTCATAATATCTGAATGAAGTTTCAGGACTCTTGCGTCGCTCAATCTCGGCAATCATGTCCGACAGGCCATGAAGCGACTTGGTGGTCTGCGAATACAATATTATATCCTTGGTATAATCAAGCCGGTCAAGGCCGTCAAGATCCTCCACCACGATAGCCTCGCCGTTAGTCTGTCCCACAAGTCCGTTCACCTCGGCATGACCTCTCTTGCCGTATATCACAATCTGCTCACCCGGCTTGCGATTGTCGTAGGAAGCCTTTATGCGGCGCTGCAGGTGAAGCACCACCGGACAAGTTGCGTCGATTATGTTTATGTCGTTGCCCTGGGCGAGCTTGTAGGTCGACGGAGGTTCACCGTGGGCCCTCAGCAACACCTTCACTCCGTGAAGCGACTTCAGGTCATCGTGAGTTATCGTGACAAGTCCGCGCTTCCGCAATCGCTCCACCTCGTCACTGTTGTGCACAATGTCGCCAAGACAATAGAGCTTTCCGGCTCCGTCAAGCTCATCCTCGGCTTTACGGATGGCGCTGACCACACCGTTACAGAATCCCGAATCACGGTCTATCTCGATTCGCATTCTATCAGCCTTTTTGAGCAAGTATGCGATTATACAGGTCGAGCAGCCACTTGTTCTGCTGCTCTATGGTCATCTCGGAGTTATCGAGCGAAACTGCATCATCGGCCTTGCGTAGCGGACTCTCCTCACGGGTTTCGTCAATGTGATCACGATGCACCACATTGGCAAGCACCTCCTCATAGGATACCTGCAAGCCTTTTTCTACCAACTCGGAGAAGCGACGCTGGGCACGAGTCTGGGCCGATGCGTCGACAAACACCTTCATCTCGGCATCGGGGAACACTGTCGTGCCTATGTCACGGCCGTCCATGACTATTCCCTTGCCTTCACCGAGAGCCTGCTGCATGGCGACAAGACTGTGACGCACAGCCGGAATCACCGACACCTGCGACACATTGTTTGAAACGTTCAACCGCCTTATCTCATCCTCTACATCCTCACCGCACAGCATGGTACGCTGCGACCCGTCGGGCATAGGCTTGAAGTCTATTTTTATTTCAGGAAGGGCGGCTACAAGATTGTCGACATCGACAGTGCCGTCATTTACCATTCCATGACGCATGGCCCATAATGTCACAGCCCTGTACATGGCTCCCGAATCGATGTAACGATAACCTATAGCCGAGGCAAGCGCACGTGCCATGGAACTTTTGCCCGACGAAGAGTATCCGTCGATGGCAATTATTATTTTGTCATTGGACATATATCTGCATATTTGGTTATATGTGACAAAGATAAGATAAAAAGCTGTAAGATTCAAAAAAAGTGAACGGTCATGCAATCGTCTACAGGCGCATGGCAAGATTGAACATGAATGTCATCGCTCCCACATGGGGCTGAGCCAGAGCGGCACCTATGCCGAACTGATGCACGCGGATTCCCGAGCCTATCGAAAATCCCGAGAAGAAATTGCGCGAATAGGTGTTCATGTCGGTGCGCGTCTTATAGTTGTAGCCGATGCCTATGTAGAAGTTCTCGTTAGGCTCATACTCTCCGGCAAAGACAAGGTGACGCAAAAGATTGGACATGAACGAGTCCTTGAGTTCAACGCTATCGTGGCCTGTGCCGTCGCCTGTGTCATAGTAAGGGAGATGCCATCGCGTAAGATTCCAGGCCGTTACCGACAGCCTGAATGGCAGGCCGTGCAACCCCTGGCTCCAGCCTATTCTCACATCTACAGGAAGCCGCTCGTAAACCTCGTTGAAACGCTTCAGCTGTCCGCCGAGATTGGTTACGACAAGCGACAGCGACATGTCATTGTCGCCGTCATAGTAGTTCAGTCCGAGGTCGACGGCAAGTGCAAAGGCCGAATATGCTTCATAGTCAGAATATACGCCTTTAAGCGTTACACCGCCTCGCAAAGCGGTCGTTATGTCATGGCTGTAGGTCCCCGAAAAGCATATATCCTTGGGGCTGAACGTGCCTGTGACGCTGCCCGTGACATCGGTCGATTTCATCTCGCCGTAGCCGAAATATTGCATTGACGCCGCCCATGCGCCGTGAGTTCCGGCCGAATGTCCGTACTTCACCCCTGCAAAGTTGGACGACCCTATATAACGCATATAGTTGACTCCAAGCTGGCTTCCCAGTTCAGGGCCAAGCAAAGCGGGATTCTGCTCCACGATGTTTATATCGTCATCGATAAGCGATACATTCACGCCGCCAAGTCCGTAGACATGGCTCGACGATGTTATGTCAAGAAAGCTGTAGGCCGTTGACACATCGTCAAATGCCGATGCGTTGACAGCCGAAAGTATCGCTACGATAAATGCAATCACGTTACGCTTCATAACGTTAATATTAACGTAACCCCATAACGCCATATTGCCCACCCTTACATTTAAATTGCAAACAAAACTGAAACATAGCTAAACAAATGCTAATTATTGTAATGCCATTTGCAATTATGATGACACCTGCATATATTTGCATACACAATTCAATCACATATATGAAATTCAACCTGAAAAGAATCATACCACTGATAATATTCATCATCTCGATAGTTCCGCTTCAGGCTCAGATGTTACGAATGGTTGTGCATACCACCGAGCAGTCACTTGCCATAACGGAAATGCGTCCCGACATGGTCATAAGCAGCGAAGTCGTCGAGGCCTGGAGTTGCGAATGGGTCGACGAACAGCCCACATTTCCCGGCGGAACAAATGCGCTTGTACACTTTATAAATTCATCACGCAAATATCCCACCGAAGCATTCAACAACGGCATACACGGACGTGTTTTGTGCTCATTCATAGTCCAGCCCGATGGTGAAATAACCCACATCAACGTATTGAAAAGCATCGAGCCGTCGCTTGACCGCGAAGCTGTGAGAGTACTGAACTCAATGCCCAAATGGAATGCCGGACGCGTCGACGGAACCCCCGTGCCCGTTTACTGCATAATGCCAATAACATTCAGGCTATAAGCCTGTCGCACAATATTTGTGATTTTTTATTTCAACAATATGCCGCAATAAATTCAAATTATTGCTATATTAGCGGAATATTATTCACTCAAACCTAAAAATGACATGGCAAACAAACGCAATTTGAAAAAAGCCATCAAAGCCGCATGCGGCGACTTGGCCGGAGAATGTCTTATAGCTCGTGATCTTGTACCCGGAATCGACCGCAAGAAAATGACCGATATATTCTTTGACATAGCCGACCTTCAGTATGTGTCAATCGACAATGTAAGCTTCTCATTTGACAAAACCGAAAAGAGCTTCGATTCGCGTCACGAATACAAGAAAGCCCGCGCAAAATATTACAAGACAGCCTACAAGAAACTTAACGACGACTTCAAGAAGGGCGTAGACGACATCATTGCCCGCATGAACTCATCGCTTGGCGAGCAGCAGAAAGCCGCCAATAAGGCTCGCGCTGAAAAATAACGCATCAACTTCAACTCACAAATTATCTCGACAATGAATCTGTCGAAATGGCTGCTTAAGGTATTCGGGTGGAAGGTGGAAATCACCACACCCGACTACCCCAAGTGCTTAATATGTGTAGCTCCGCACACAAGCAACTGGGACTTCATACTCGGTGAACTCGCCTATCTGTCGGTAGGCCGACGAGCCGGATTCCTGATGAAGGAACAATGGTTCAAATGGCCTCTCGGCTACTTTTTCCGAGCTATAGGAGGCATCGCCGTACCCCGCAAACGAGGAAGTGCGCTCACCGAATCAATTGTCGAAAAATTCAACGCCTCACAGCGAATGGCCATAGCCATAACGCCCGAAGGCACCCGCAAGGGAACGGCCAAATGGAGAAAAGGATTCCTCTACATAGCCCACGACGCGAAAGTGCCATTACTTCTCGGAGCCATCGATTACAAATTGAAAAAAATTGAAATAACAACCGAATTCACTCTCACCGGCAATGTCGACAACGACATGAAAGCCATAAAAAAGTTCTACAGTAAATTTCACGCCAAATATCCCGAGAAATTCATAACCGCCGACGAAAATGATTAAGGAGTCACTGAAAGCATCAGCACTGCAACACGACATTGTGTGGGGCGATCCCGCAAGTAACCTCAAGGCTGTCGACAAGGAACTGTCGGCACTGCCGGGCGATGTCGACATCATCGTGCTGCCCGAGATGTTCTCCACCGGATTCTTATGCGACAAGGATGCGGCCTGTCGCTTGGCCGAGCCCATGGACGGCACGACAATGGAGATGGTGCGCAAATGGTCACGCCAATATGATGCCGCGATATGCGGAAGCTTCATCGCCCGCGACAACGACCGTATATTCAACCGTGCATTCTTCATCACTCCGTCAGGCGAGGAAACATTCTACGACAAGCACCATCTGTTCACCATGAGTGGCGAGGACTCTGTCTACACGCGAGGCTCAAGCGCGATGCCCGTAGTGACCTTCAGAGGATGGAATGTGGCCTTTGCCGTTTGCTTCGACCTCCGCTTCCCGGTGTGGCTCCGTAACCGGGGCAAAGCCTACGACCTCCTTATCGTAATGGCCAACTGGCCCGACTCGCGCTCCTACGCCTGGGAGCAGCTGCTCATAGCAAGGGCCATCGAAAATCAAGCCTATGTCATAGGATGCAACCGCTCGGGTTCCGACAAATTCGGAGTCTACTCCGGCACATCTCACATAATCGAACCGAAAGGCCGTAACATTGAAACTGATGTCACTCCTGTAGCCGTTGAGGCACAGCTGTCAATGGAATCGCTCGTCGGATTCCGCAATAAATTTCCCGTTTATCTTGAAGGTGACAACTTTGAGTTGCTCTGAATCGTTATAGATATAAGACAAAAAGTGGGGCTAACATTTGGTTATGATGCAAGAACTATATAATTTTGCATCACAGACAAAGGGGTGCCACTGACGATGTGAGCTGAGATCATACCCTCCGAACCTGAAACGGACAACACCGGCGCAGGGATTGTCGGACAATTCATCCATTAGTGAGTCGACCCTTTTTGCCTTTATGAGAACTTATGAGCAAAATGAAGACTTACCGCACAGCACTTTCGATAGCGGGCTCCGATTGTTCGGGAGGCGCAGGAATACAAGCCGACATCAAGACAATGTCGGCATTTGGTGTTTACGCCATGACTGCGATAACCGCTATAACGGTGCAAAACACTCTCGGCGTCACCGATGTACAAGGGATAAGGCCCGACATAGTTGCCGGGCAGATTGATGCCGTTTACCGCGACATCCGTCCCGATGCGGTGAAAATAGGCATGCTCTTCTCGCCCGACATCGTTGCATCGGTAGCCGATGCCCTTGAACGCAACAAAGCCGACAACATTGTACTCGACCCGGTGATGATTGCCACTTCGGGCGACCCGCTGATTGACGACGAAGCAATCGAGCTGATAAAGAATCGCCTCATGCCAATGTCACGCATCATAACTCCAAATGCAAATGAAGCCCGGGCACTTAGCGGCACCGACGATATAGTACTTCAGATTGAAGCGTTGAGGACACTCGGAGCCCACGACATTCTGCTGAAAGGCGGCGACAAGTCGTCGGACTCAGGCACCTCGACCGACTACCTGTCACTTGAAGGGTGCGACAAAATCCGGTGCCTTTCACATGAACGTATCAACACCCCCAACACCCACGGCACCGGATGCACACTTTCATCGGCCATAGCAAGCTGCCTGGCTCTCGGAATGTCGATGCACGACAGCGTAACAACCGCCAAAGACTACATCTCGGCAGCTTTGCGCAACGGTGCCGATGTGACAATAGGCCACGGACACGGACCGGTCAACCACCTGTTTGCGCCCCATCGATTAGAACCAACTAACCCTATATAGTTATGGAAATAAAAATTAATGACAAATCGGTGACTGTACCCGAAGGAACAACGCTTCAGGGTGCATTGAACTTGAGCGGAATCGCTCCCGACGGAATCGCGACAGGCCTCAACGGCAATGTAATTCCCATGATAGAGCGTGACACAACCGAGCTCCACGAAGGCGACTCAATCATCATCATAAAGCCTTTCTATGGCGGATAAGCCCATGATGAAAATCGCTATAACTCCACCCGTTCCCATTGCTGACGAGCATGAATACATCGTCGCGATACTTGAGGACGGGTGGGATTACGTGCATCTGCGACATCCGTCGGCAACAACCCATGATATGCGCCGCCTGATCGAGGCGATTCCACAGCGATTCCACAACCGGTTGAAGCTACACGGCCATTTTGAGCTGCTGAATGAATTCAACCTCGGTGGAATACATCTTAATTCACGTTGTCCTGAAGCGCCCCGCCTCTACAGCGGCAAAATAAGCCGCACATGTCACTCCATCGACGAGGCCGAGCAGTTTAGCGACATGGAATATGTCACATTAAGCCCAATTTTTGACAGCATATCAAAGCCAGGCTATACATCGGCGTTTTCATCCGACCAATTGTCGGCCATGAAATGCCGCAATGCCGTAGCCCTTGGCGGGGTAACGCCATTACGCATCGATGCCGTCAATCAATATCCTTTCATCGGATATGCCGTGCTCGGCTATCTGTTCAATTCCAACAGCATCGATGAATTGCGACAAAAGCTCAAAGAATTCAAGTAAACATTATAACATAAATCAGCAATGCTACAATTTATAACAAACGCATCCGACAAATATTCCATAGCCGAAGAGGTGCAGATGGCCATTGAAGGCGGCTGCAAATGGATACAGTTGCGCATGAAAGATGCATCCTACGAGCAACAGCGTGAAACCGCGCTGGAAATAATTCCCGTCTGTCGCGAAAACGATGTGATTCTCGTAATTGACGACAATGTGGAACTCGTGAAGGAACTGCACGTTCACGGCGTTCATCTCGGAAAGGAGGACATGCCTGCGGCCGAAGCCCGTGAATACCTCGGGCCTCATGCAATAATAGGAGTCACGGCAAATACGGCCGACGACATCCTGGCGTTCAAGGGCATTGATGTAGACTACATAGGACTTGGCCCGTTCCGCTACACCACTACAAAGAAAAAGCTGTCGCCCGTGCTCGGCATCGACGGCTATCGCAAGATAGTTGATGAAGTACGCAAAGCCGGCAATGAGCTTCCCATCGTAGCCATAGGAGGCATAACACTCGACGACATCGACGACATAATGTCGACAGGAGTCCAGGGCATAGCCATGGCAGGCTCAATAATCAACGCCGACGACCCGGTGAAATACACCGAAGAGGTCATATCGCGTCTTAAAAAAGGACAACAACAATAATAACAAATAACATATCATTATCACGAAATGGACTTACTTAAAATCGGAGGACGCGACTTCAGTTCACGCCTTTTCGTAGGCACGGGAAAGTTTCCCTCCAACAAGCTTATGCTTGAATCCATAATCGCATCAGGATCCGAAATGATTACCGTAGCGATGAAACGCATCGACATGCAGCATGAAGAGGACGATGACATGATGCGTCACATCAATCGCGACAAAGTGCAATTTCTTCCCAACACATCGGGAGTGCGCAACGCCGAAGAAGCTATTCTTGCCGCAAAATTGTCACGCGACTGCTTCGGGACCGACTTCATCAAGCTTGAAATCCATCCCGACCCGAAATATCTGCTCCCCGACCCCATCGAAACGCTGAAAGCCACCGAGGTCCTTGCCCGCGAAGGATTTGTGGTTCTGCCCTACATCCAGGCCGATCCAGTGCTGTGCAAACGCCTTGAAGAGGTAGGTTCAGCAGCCGTAATGCCGCTCGGCGCACCCATAGGCACCAACAAAGGACTGAAAACCCGCGACCTTCTTGAGATAATAATAGCCGAGAGCCGCGTTCCCGTAGTAATCGATGCCGGACTCGGAGCCCCGTCACATGCCGCCGACGCAATGGAGATGGGTGCCGATGCCGTACTTGTGAACACCGCAATAGCCGTTGCCGGCAATCCGGTGGAGATGGCCGTAGCGTTCAAGCTCGCAGTCGAAGCCGGGCGCAAAGCTTATCTCGCAGGACTCGGCAGACAAAGCACATTCGCGCAAGCAACCTCTCCCCTCACCTCGTTTCTCGATTAGGAACGCCCAACTTCAATCACATCACACTCAATTATGGAAATAAACAATATAGATGTCCGCAACTATCCCGGTTCGACAAAGACATACATAGAAGGGAAACTCCACGACATACGCGTACCCATGCGCCGCATCGACCTAACGCCCACAGTGAAAATCATAAACGGCGAAAAGATGATGCATGAAAACGCCCCTGTCTATGTCTACGACACAAGCGGTGCATACACTGACCCCGATATAACGATCGACATAAACAAAGGACTTCCCCGAACACGTGAAAAGTGGCTATCGCAACGTGACGACCTGGAGCAGTTGCCGGGCATAACTTCGGAATATGGCCGACAGCGTGAAGCCGACAAGGGCCTTGATTCAATCCGATTTGCCAACCGTTACGCACCTCGCCGTGCAAAAAAAGGTTGTGCGATAACACAAATGGCACTTGCCAAGCAAGGCATCATAACTCCCGAAATGGAGTATGTGGCCATACGCGAGAACATGAACAACGACAAGCTTGGCATAAAGAGTCACATCACGCCCCAACTCGTGCGTGACGAAATAGCAGCCGGCCGTGCGGTGCTTCCTGCCAACATAAACCATCCCGAAAGCGAACCGATGATAATCGGAAGCAAATTTCTCGTCAAGCTTAACACCAATATCGGCAATTCGGCCCTATCGTCGGGCATCGAGGAGGAAGTCAATAAAGCCGTGTGGAGCTGCTATTGGGGAGGTGACACACTGATGGACCTTTCAACAGGCGACAACATTCACGAAACCCGTGAATGGATAATACGCAACTGTCCCGTGCCGATGGGCACCGTGCCCGTGTACCAGGCATTGGAGAAAGTCAACGGCAATGTCAAGGATCTCACATGGGAAATATATCGTGACACACTCATCGAACAAGCCGAACAGGGAGTCGACTACTTCACCATACACGCCGGAGTGCTTCGAGCTCACGCCGACCTAATAGGCGAGCGACTCACCGGAATCGTATCGCGTGGCGGTTCTATAATGACCCAATGGGCCGCATTACACGACAGCGAAAACTTCCTGTACACCCACTTTGAGGAAATATGCGAAATTCTCGCCCAATATGATGTCGCCGTGTCACTTGGCGACGGAATGCGGCCCGGAAGCATCCACGATGCCAACGACCGCTCGCAGTTCCTCGAACTCGATGTACTCGGCCAACTCACGGAAATCGCATGGCGTCACAACGTGCAGGTGCTAATCGAAGGCCCCGGCCACGTGCCCATGAATAAAATAAAGGAGAACATGGAGCGTCAGATGTCGGCATGTCACGAAGCACCCTTCTACACGCTCGGCCCGCTCACTACCGACATAGCACCGGGTTACGACCACATAACATCGGCCATAGGAGCAGCGCAGATTGCATGGCTCGGCACGGCAATGATATGCTACGTTACACCCAAGGAACACCTTGCGCTTCCCAATCTTGAGGATGTGCGCAACGGCGTGATAACCTACAAGATTGCCGCCCATGCCGCCGACCTTGCCAAGGGACATCCGGGAGCACAGGTGCGTGACAACGCCATGAGCAAGGCCCGCTATGACTTCCGATGGAAGGATCAGTTCAACCTGTCGCTCGACCCGGCACGCGCCCGTCAATACTATGTCGAGAGCCACAAGGACGACGACCACTTCTGCACAATGTGCGGCCCCAACTTCTGTGCAATGCGAATATCACAGGCCGTAGCCGACAATTGTGTAAAATAAATCAGTTACTAAAATGTTTTATGACGAAATAAAAAAATATGACTGGAACGACACCACACGCTGCATAGCAGCCAAAACAGCGCGTGATGTCGAGATAGCCCTCGGCAAGGAACACCTGAGCATCGACGATTTCATGGCTTTGATATCACCTGCCGGAGCCGCCTACATCGAGCCTATGGCACAATTGAGCCAGCGTTACACTCAGGAACGATTCGGCAAGACTATCAGCATGTACATTCCGCTCTACATCACAAATTCATGCACCAACTCATGCGTTTATTGCGGATTCAATCACAACAATCCGTTTAAGCGCACAATTCTCACTATGGAGCAAATCGAGCAGGAATGCAAGGCCATACGCAACCTCGGCCCATTTGAGAACCTGCTGATTGTCACCGGGGAAAATCCTGCAAAGGCGGGGGTCGATTATCTTGAGAAGGCGTTACAGACATGCCGTCCCTATTTCAACAACCTCACAATCGAGGTTCAGCCAATGAAATCCGACGACTACTATCGGCTTACAAAATCGGGACTCAACGGCGTGGTATGCTTCCAGGAAACCTACAACGAGGCCAATTACAAAAAGTATCATCCGGCAGGAATGAAGTCTATATACGATTGGCGACTCAACGGATATGACCGAATGGGACAGGCCGGCGTACACAAGATAGGCATGGGTGTTCTCATCGGACTTGAGGACTGGCGCACCGACATAACCATGATGGCGCGTCATCTGCGTTACCTGCGCAAAAATTACTGGATGACGAAATACTCGGTCAATTTCCCGAGAATGCGTCCGTCGGAAGGACATTTCCAACCCAATGTGATAATGTCGGACCGCGAACTTGCGCAAGTCACATTCGCATTCCGCATCTTCGACCATGATGTCGACATAAGCTACTCCACACGCGAGAATCCTGCATTCCGCGACAACATGATGAAACTGGGAGTGACCTCGATGAGTGCCGGAAGCAAGACCGATCCGGGAGGCTATTCAGTCGAACCCGACTCTCTGGAGCAATTTGAGGTGAGCGACGACCGCTCGCCCGTGAACGTAGCCCGACGCATACACGAACTCGGTTACGAAGTCGTGTGGAAGGACTGGGACAAAATCTTTGACTGAACATCACAATCAACAGCTGTGGCGGACAATATTTCCGCCACAGCTTAACAAAACAATCATCACCACGCTATGGCCGAATTCAATCCGATGCAGCAGATAAAGCATCAATTCTATGCAATGCGCAACGGCGCGATAGCCGACAACATGCGTCGGCAAGGAGCGCCCTACCGCATAATATTCGGAGTCAACCTCCCACAGCTCAACGAGATAGCACGCAACACAGCCAAGTCGGCGGAAATGGCCGAAGCACTCTGGAACAATACCTCGACACGCGAAAGCATGTTGCTCGCACCAATGATATATCCGCACGAGCAATACGACATCGCCACCGCACGCCGATGGTGCAACGGCATAACCACTCCCGAAGTAGCCGACATTCTGTGCATGAAACTGCTGCGACACATGGACTTCGCATCACAACTTGCCGATGAGCTTATATTGTCGGAAAACGACATGGTGCGATACACGGCATTGCGGTTGATGTTCAACCTGCTCCCCAATCGCATAACCGAAGTGAAAGCCTACGCCGAAAGCGAAATGCAGCGCGGTTGCAACCTTACGGCATCGGTGTGCCGCCCGTTGCTCGATGAAATCAGTTTTCTGGAAGAAGACAATTGACTAACGGCATCGACTCATGCGATCGCTGATCCACACACCCAACAGTATCAGCGAACAGCCTACATAGCCGACAATCGACACCTTTTCACTCAATAGCAACGCTGACGCTATCAGCGTTATTATCGGTTGTACATAAAGATAGTTGTTGGCTTTTATTGCACCCAATCCCTTTACGGTGAAAGCCCATATAATGAAAGCTATCATCGAACAGAACACGCCAAGGAACAAGAAATTGCTCCATACATCAAACTGCAGGTACACGTCAAGCGGAGTGTGTTCGGGAATGGCAATCAGAAAAGGAATGGCTGTCACCATTCCGTAAAAGAATGTCTTGCGCGAGATGAACATCACGGTGTAAAATGCACTCAGTTTCCTGAGCACAAGACTGTAGACCGACCAACACACTGCGGCCGAAAGCGACAACAAGTCACCCAGCGGCTTCACATCCAGCACAAAACTACTGTTGAAAATGACGCATCCCACGCCAAGGAATGCGATAAGCGAGCCCATCAGCACGCCCTTGCCCGGGCGTTCATTCTTGTAGATGGCTCCCACCAAGAGTGTAGTAATGAGCGGTGAAAGGGTTACAATGAGCGATACATTAGATACAAGCGTATATTCAAGCGCCGTGTTTTCAGCTATGAAATAGAGTGATCCGGCGCAAAGACCGCATGAAACAAAGAGCAATTCATCGCGAAGCGAGTTGGAAAATATACGCTTATGGCACACACACAGGACAAGCAAATAGGCAAGAAGGGTTCTCACCACATATACTTCAGTCGGGTTAATCCCGTGCTCCAAAAGAACCTTGGTCGACACAAACGAAACGCCCCATGCCGTGACAGTGAGCAGTGCTCCAAGATGATACCACAATGCCTTTGACTGATTTGCTCTTAAATTAACGCTCATATAAACGCCCTATTAAAAACTTTTGTGCAAACTTACTCAAAATTTCGCACAAACGGCAAACAATTCAACCTTTTCTCTTGTATTTATAAGTAAATAAAATCACTTCGAGATAGCGTGCGAGTAAAATAAAATGTTAACTTTGCCATCTCGAATTAAGTTAAAATGTAAAATTAGAAACTATGAAACTTATTAAGCTTACAGGTGCGGCATTATTAGCCGTGTGCATTCTTGTTTCATCGGGATGTAGTTCAATGACCAACACCGGAAAGGGAGCTCTTATCGGTGGCGGTGGCGGCGGTGCCTTAGGTGCCGGCATAGGCGCTCTTATCGGTGGCGGTAAAGGCGCCGGTATAGGTAGTGCAATCGGTGCTGCAGTAGGTGCCGGAGCAGGTGCCCTTATCGGAAAGAAGATGGACAAGCAGCAGCAGGAACTTCAGGCTGCTCTGCCCGAGGACACAAAGGTTGAACAGACAACCGACCAGAACGGATTACAGGCAATCAAGGTGACATTCCCCGGCGGAATCCTCTTCCCCACCAACGGAACTACACTCAGCCCGTCGGCAAAGCAGGATCTCTCCAAGTTTGTCGTGTCATTGCGTGAAAATCCCCTCACCGATGTACAGATCTTCGGATTCACCGACAACACCGGTGGCTACGCTGTAAATGAAAGAGTATCAACCGGCCGTGCCGATGCAGTGCTCTCCTATCTCGTCAACTCGGGCATCCAGCCTACCCGTCTTTCAGCTCAGGGTGTGCCCATGGCC
>ULXD01044028.1_pt1 | contig 17724 bp, 10 predicted proteins | sample 1960961 | NCBI WGS metagenome assembly ULXD01 (sample SAMEA4835829, study PRJEB28245) | human gut metagenome | biome: gut microbiome; material: fecal sample | place: Denmark | collected 2008 | reverse complement strand
CACGGCCGGCCACTGCAAGTGTGGCCTCCACGGATGCCCCGGCAGAGGCTTCTGCCGCAGGGCCATCCCCGTCGCAGACGGTGGACGACGATGCCTTGTATTGTGAAGCGATGGAAAAGGTGTTGGCAGCCATCAAGTCGCGCAATTACGTAAAGGCCAGTTCTTGTTTTACGCTCGAAGGCCTGGACGTGTATAACAAACTGATTTCTTACGGTACGGGACGTGTGGTGGGACAGCCTGATATGGTGTATTACCGTAGCAGTAACGGGCAGGTGGTGGCACGCGGGCTGCAGATGTCCTTTTCGTTCATGAACGGGAAGCGGAAGAAGACGTTTGTGGAAGACGTGGTGTTCACGTTCAATCCGGACAAGAAAATCTGCAACGTGGCTTTCGGATTAGGGAAAGTGGCAGAGTCAGATATCCTGAACCGTTATGCGCCCGGATGGAAAGACGAAACCCGCGAATTGATCATGGAGTTTCTGGAAAACTACAAGACGGCTTATTGCCTGAAACGTCTGGATTATATCCGTGACATCTTTGCCGACGATGCCGTCATCATCGTGGGCAATATCGTGAAGCGCAACCTTGCGGCGGTGCCGGAAGAACGTGCCATTTCGCTTGAAGGGCAGGACATCATCAAATATAACCGTTATGATAAGGAGACCTATCTGGCCAATCTGGCCCGTACGTTCAAATTGAACGAATTCATCAACCTGCGTTTTACGAACAATGACGTGCAGTGGTTGGAGAAATATGAAGATGCGGAAATCTACGGCATACAGATAGGTCAGGAATACACCTCTTCCCGTTACGCGGACAAAGGTTACCTCTTCCTGTTGGTGGATATGACCGACCATAATGCACCGCAAATCAAGGTGCGTACGTGGCAGCCCAATGAGGTCTCGATGTCGAAGATATTCAGCGCAGGTGATTTTTATAACGACTAACACTATTCATTTTTAAAACATGGTATTATGAAAAAGATTTTGGTATTATTGGCCGTGGCGTTCATGGGCGCATCGGCAGGTTACGCACAAAGTGCGATAGAACTGGCCAAACAGCAACGCGAGCTAGACAAGGTGAATATGGACATGTTAAATGCCAAACCCTCGAAAGATGCAAAGAAGCAGGCGAAACAAAGGACAAAGGACGGGTGGGAGGTGCCGGCCGGTGGTTTGTCTATGGCCAGCCAGTTTACCCGGGCGCAACTCATGAGGCAGGAACTGATGGCTAACGATGCGGGAGAACCTGTGGCCCGCTATATCCTCCATGAGGCTACGGTAACTTCCGGTTCGGAATCTGTGGGCTACTCGTCTGCACGTGCACAATGCCAGGCCGAGATAGCCAGTATGTTGGAAACGAAGATAGCTGCGGCTATGAAGCGTAAGCAGGACAATGCTCAAAATTCTGCCATTGATGCCACCACAGTAGACAAGTTCCACGAGCGCGGACGGGCAATAACGGATGCCACGTTGTCGATGATGACTCCTGTGGTGCATATTTACCGTGTATTGCCGAACAACAATTACCAAGTGCAGGTAACCGTGGCTTATGACAAGAAAGTCATGAAAAAGCAAATGAAACGCCAGTTGGCAGAGGAACTTGAAGCGGAAGGCGACGGCTTGGACAGCGAGTTGGACGGTATCGTGGACGAGGTGCTGAGCGAGGAATTTTAGTATAAGGATATGAAGAAGGCATCTGTTATAGTGGGCATGGCATTGTGCTTCTTCGGGCAGGTACAGGCCCAGAATGATGACTTCGGGGATGACTTCAAAGAAGATTTTGAATCTTTTCGACGAGCTATCCATAAGGATTTCAATAACTTCCGGAAGAAGATAAACAAAGAGTATGCCGAGTTTTTGAAAAATCCGTGGGAGGAGTTTACGGAAAAGAAACCGCTCGTCATACCCAAAGAAGACGATGTGCCTCCGGTGATTTACCCGGAGGAGGATAAGGACAATCCTCTTCCTGCCCCAGAGCCATTGCCTTTTGATGTGGTCATTCCGGTTCCCAAACCTACCCCACAACCCAAACCTGTGGAACCCATTAAGGAAGACCCGGAACCGATGCCGAAAGTGGATTTCTCATGGTTTGGCACTAAGTTAAGCGTACGGTTTGATACCTCATCGGCTTTGCAGATGACAGGCGCAAGAGAAGATGTGGTTTCTGCTGCGTGGTTGGAACTGTCAGGGCAGCAGTACACCAATCTTGTTTATGATTGCCTACAGTTGCGTACGGAGTATAAGATGGGCGATTGGGCTTACCTTGAGATGTTGCAGGCTGTGGCCGAAAAACTCTTTGGAGAGGGTACGAACGAATCCACTTTGCTTATGGCTTACTTGTATTGCCAATCCGGCTACAAGATGAGGTTGGCACGCGATGATTCCGGCGTTTTGCACATGCTTTTCGCATCTCGCCACATCATTTACGACATACCGCATTATAACGTGGGAGGTGAGAGGTTCTATCCTTATGGGGAATGCCCTTCGAGCATATACATCAGCGACAATGCATTCCAGGGCGAACAGAGCCTGTCCCTTTGGTTCGCTGCATCTCCAAGGTTGGCTGTGTCTGCCACCTCATCACGGACGCGTCAATCCGAGCGTTATCCGGAGGTAAAGGTTACGATGTCCTCGAATAAGAATCTGATGGACTTCTATTCCTCTTATCCCACTTCGATGGTGGGCGACAATTTTGTAAGCCGTTGGGCTATGTATGCCAATACGCCGATGAGTGAGGATGTGAAGCGTCAGATATATCCGGACTTGAAAGCAGCCATAAACGGATGCGACCAGTTGACGGCTGTGAATAAGTTGCTGAATTTCGTGCAGACGGGCTTCGAGTACGAGTATGACGACAAGGTATGGGGTGGCGACCGGGCTTTCTTTGCAGAGGAATCCCTTTACTATCCATATTGCGACTGTGAGGACCGTAGTATCCTTTTTACCCGTTTGGTACGCGATTTATTAGGGCTTCGTTGTATCCTGGTTTATTATCCGGGACACCTGGCCTCGGCTGTGGAATTTTCGCAGTCTGATGCCGTGGCGGGCGATTATGTCTTGTTGGAAGGACGAAAGTTCGTGATAGCCGATGGTACTTTTATCGGTGCACCTGTGGGCAAGACGATGTATGGCATGGATAACCAGACAGCCAAGGTAATTTTGTTAGAATAACAGTAGGGTTCTTTTATATATGTGGCAAAGAGGCAGTTCCTTTTGTAATAGGGGACTGCCTCTTTTAAGTGGAATTTTTATAACTGCGCGAGGATGTCTTCGGCAATCTGTTCCGCCGTCAGGTGGTTGTCGCGGAGGAATGCCGTCACGTCGAAGCGGTCTACGAACTCCTTGCGGGCACCGAAGTTGAGTACTTTCATGGGGCTTGTGCCGTAGTGGCGGGCGATTTTCTCACCGAAGCCACCGTCCAGTACGCCGTCTTCTAGCGTGGCTACAAGGACATGGTCGGCTTTCAGCGCATCTAATAAAGTGGCATCCGTTCCGGTGATATAGCGTGGGTTGATGAGGGTGGCTTCAATGCCGGCCCTTTCTTTCAGGATACGTGCGGTGGATTCGCCTAACGGGAAGAAAGAACCCAAGGCGAGCAGGGCTACTTTTGTTCCTTTCCTTACGACCTCATAACGGTTCAGTTGTCCGTAGTCCGTATCGATTTTGCGGTTTGCGTGGATGACTCCGTTGGCTGGCACGCGGATGGCTACGGGATGCTCATTCTGATGCAGGCTCCACTCCAACATGGCGAAATACTCTTCCTTGCAGGTCGGGGCGAGATAAATCATGTTAGGGATGTTGCTGATGAGCGGGATGTCGAAGAAGCAAAGATGTGTCACATCGTTCATGGCCGACAATGATCCCCAAAAGACGAGCAGCGTGGCCGGATTACGGTTGATGCAGAGGTCTTGTGAAAGTTGGTCGTAAGCTCGTTGGATGAATGTACTATACACACCGAATACGGGGCGTCCCCCATTGGCCGCGATGCCGGAGGCTAAGGCTACGGCATGCTCTTCGGCGATGCCCACGTCCACGAACTGGTGGCCTGCGGCTTGCCGTTTGTCTTCCGTAAAGCCCATGACTGTGGGGGTGCCTGCCGTGATGCCTACCACGCGGCGGTCTTCTTTCATCTTTTTCAGCAAATAGTCTGCAGTCAGTGTCCCGTAGTCTTCTCCTCCCTCGGGTTTATGCCGGGGTTCACCCGTTTCGATGACGAATGGTGCACAATAATGCCATGGTTCCTTGTGTTCTTCTGCCGGTCGGTATCCCTTGCCTTTCAGGGTGTTGATGTGTACCACGACGGGGTGGTCGATGTCTTTCACCTTTTGGAATGCCGAGATGAGGCTTCCGATGTCGTTGCCTTGGTCTACGTACAGGTAATCCAGTCCCATGGCCTTGAAGAAGTTGCAAGGACATGTGCCTTGGCTTTCACGTAACTCCTGCAGGTTACGGTACAGGCCTCCGTGGTTCTCAGCAATGGACATCTGGTTGTCGTTGACTACGATGATGAAGTTCGTGCCCAATTCTCCTGCGTAGTCCAATCCCTCGAAAGCTTCGCCGCCGCTCAGCGAACCGTCTCCGATGACAGCAATGACATTGCCTTTTTCGCCTTTCAGGTCACGGCCTTTGGCCAGTCCTCCGGCCAAGCTGACTGAGGTGGAGGTATGGCCGATGACGAAATGGTCGTGTGCGCTTTCCGACGGCTCGGAGTAGCCCGACACGTCATCGTATTTTTCCGGATAGAGGTAAGCGTCTTTCCGTCCGGTCAGCATCTTGTGCGGATAGCTTTGGTGGGACACGTCGAAGACGATTTTGTCTTCCGGCGAGTTGAACACGTAATGCAGGGCGATGGTGGCCTCCACCATGCCGAAGTTCGGGCCGAAATGGCCGCCGTGGTCGCTCAGCCGGTGTAACAATGCTTCGCGTATTTCACCGCTCAGCAGGTTGAGTTCCTCTCTGGACAATTTTTTCACGTCTTCCGGAGAGTTGATGTTTTCTAATATCATAACGGATAATTTTGTTGTTTTAAAATAATGGTACAAAGATACGCGGTTTTACTGGAAGGTTTGTTATCTGGATTACGGGTATTTTTACCTGGATTACGGGTTGGAAATACTAAAAAAACACAATGTACCAGATTTTCTCGGGGCATGACTTTGCCGAGTTTCAGAAACTGTGTAATTTTATGTCGGTTAATTTAGATAATTCCATGATGAAACACTTGAAACAGAAACTTATTGCATTGTTATGTGTTACGTTTGCCGTGGTCAGTGCTTGGGCAAACGATTCCGTGGTTTGGCACCATCCTGTGGTGGGCTATACCCATTCTATCGTAGAGGTAACCAAGGTGGTGCTCCATGCGGACCGCACGGAAGTGTCGTGCCATGTACATTACCCTTCAGGTTATTGGATTCAAATCCTGCGCACGACAGAATTGCAAGCGGATGGCCGGAACTTTCCCGTAAGGGATGCTTCGGGCATTCCCCTTGGGGAACGGTACACTATGCCTGAGAGCGATGAAGTGGACTTTACGTTGACATTCGATGCCGTACCGCTTGGGACGGAAAAGATGAATCTGGTAGAACCGGGAGGATGGACGGTTTACAATATCCGTCCGGAGGATTATCGGCCCGAAGGGATAGAGGACACCTATTGGCGCGATGTGCGTACGGGAGATTGGTTTGTCGGCTTTTCCGGCGACGGTGTGATATACGACGGTAAGGTTTGGGACGTGGTGAGCCGAGAGGAGCGGAGAGACGGGCGTGGCCAATGGGTGATTGCCTATGGCGGAGAGCAGCTCGCTGTGGAGGTGGGCAAAGAAAAACGTGGCACGCGTCGCATCACCGTGGGCAAGGAACCGGCCGTGGAGTGCAGTCTGATTACGGGGGCGGCGTTGCCTGACTATCCCGTGGGAGACCTGCGGGAGGGGTTCAAGGACAACGGTTACCGTGCGGACGACAGCGTGACCATCGTGGGCTGGATGAAGGACATGCCTGCCGAGGCGTGGGAGAAAGGGCGAAGCGTGGAAATATTACGCAACAACATCTTTACGGACAAACAGGAATCCTTTGTGGCAGCCATGGATTCGACCGGGCGTTTCTCTGTGCGCGTGCCGTTGGTCAACACGTCGGAAATCTATATCGACATAGGGCGGAAGGGTGTCAACACGGTGGTGGAGCCGGGGGAGACTTATTTCCTGTTGCACGATTTCTCCACCGGCCATGTGCTTTTCATGGGAGAAGATGTCCGGTTTCAAAACGAATTGCAGACGCATCCTCCTTTGTACGTGGATGGTTATCTCCGGAAAGGGCAAGGGACGGTCGATGAATTCCGGACACAGATGGAGGATAAGTATCGGCATGCGGTAGAGGAACTGTCACGGCGTGTGGAGGCGCATCCGAACCTTTCGCGGCGTTACCGTTACTTTATGGAATCTTTTGCTTTGACAGGGTTGGGTCGTTCGATGATGCAGGCGCGGTTTGCGGTGCCCGATTGGCAGTTACCCGAAGATTACGTGGACTTTGTCCGGACAAAAGTCTGGCAGCGTCCTTCCAAACCCTATACGCTTTGCCAGAATTTTGGCATATTGATGAGGGATTATATAGGCCATTTCTCAGAAGCGAAAGACAAGGCGAGGGGCAATGCAGTATTCAATGCCTTCAAGCGTTTGCGGCAGCAAGGTGAAATCTCGATGACGGAGGAGGAGGCAAACACCGTGGAGGCTTATCGGTTGGCCATTAAGGAACTACAAGAAAAACTGAATGCGAAGCCGTCGGATTCGTTGCGTCAACGAATGGTGGTGGAGTTTGGGAAAAGTGATTTGGAACAACGTTTCATATCGCTCTTCAAACGTTTCGAGGACGTTTTGAACGAGGAGGTATTGGCGGATAACATAGATTTCTGGAAAGAAAACGCGGAATCGGCGGGGTGCGACAGTATCCTATGCCAAATCCATTTAGCCCGGAATCTTTACAGGCAGATTGATAACATACGGAAACCTTTGCCGGACAGGATGATGACAAAGGCCGAACGGGAAATCAGGCTTGAGGGCGGATGGGATATCGTCAGCAGGGAACAGGAGAAGTACGTGGCTATCCAAAACCGGGACTTGTCTGGAGTGGGCAGTCTGAAGTCGGCAGAAGACGTGAAGGACGTGACCGGTGGCGAGGCATTGTTGCGAAAGCTCACGGAGCCTTATCGCGGCAAACTCGTATTGCTCGACATTTGGGGCACTTGGTGCAGGCCGTGTAAGGAAGCCTTGTCCCATTCGCATGCACTGTTCGAGCGGATGCGTCCTTACGGTGTGGTGTTCCTTTACTTGGCCAACCGCTCTGCGGAAGATTCGTGGAAGAACGTCATCAAACAATATAACGTGGTAGGTGACAATGTGGTGCATTATAATCTTCCGGACGACCAACAACGAGCCATAGAACAATATCTGGGAGTGAACTGTTTTCCCTCTTACCGTCTTATCGGTGTAGACGGTCATGTGCTCGACGTAAATGCAGACCCTCGTAATCTGGACGCGTTGGAGGGACTGGTAAAACAGTTGGTTCTATCCGGGCAATAATCCGGTACGGATGACTAAAGGGCGAGGATAAAAACAAAAAGAAAGGGAGTGCCAGAAGGCTCGGTTTGATAGCCTCTCTTCCGGCACTCCCTTTTTGGGGGAATGATATTTCCGTGTGGGTTATTTCTTGATGACTTTGTGTACGATGCTGTTATCCGTCCCGTTGTGGAAATTGAAGATGTAGATTCCGGCAGGCAGGTCGGTAAAGTCGATTGTGCAGTTACCTTCCGTCAAAGTCGTGCGATGCACACAGTTTCCGGCCAAGTTGAAGATGTCGGCTGTTTCATAGGTGTTACCTTCGATACGCAGCGAGCCGTTAGCATTGGGATAGAAGAGTGGTCCGTCTTCGTTTTTAGCTTGTCTAATGCCCGTGCCGTCTTTTATGGTGAACTGGATTCTCGGGGAAACCTCGTCATAGGAATCGTTAATGAACAGGGCACTGAAATAGTTTCCGGGTTCGAGCGTACCGGCTTTGATGCTCACGGTTCCTTCCGTGGCTCCGTAAGTGTAATAGAAGCCGTCAAGCTCGTCCACGTTGGGGTCTTTGCCATCTTTGTAGACACCTACCCAGTCTTTCGGCGTACCCGGACCGTCCTTGTAGTGGATGAGAATTGCTTCATCGGTGGAGAATTCCGTCTTGTCGGTAGACAGCGAAGATATGTCTTTGCCTACAGAGAAATAAACTCGTTCACGCGGTTCGAAGTACTGTCCCAAGGTGAAGTAATTCAAGAAATAATATCCTTTGGGCAGATCTTTCGCCAAAGTGAGTGTGCCTTCGGTGTTTCCGCCGAGGTAATCCCATGAGTCGGATGTATCAGCTGTGCCGGGAACTTCTCCCCGCTTGTAGATGCCGATCCAGTCGTTCTTCAGGCCCGGTGCGTTGGAGTAGGTCACCACGATGTCTTCTCCTTCTTCGAATTCGCTCTTTTCCAAACTGATTTGCGGTTCGGGACCGACATAGAACGGGATTCTTTCGCTGATTTCCGTATATCCCTCATCTTCAAATAGCACGGCATAGTATTCGTTGGTTTCGTCGATGGTGAAATTCATTGAACCGGATTGAGCCGGGGTATATTTCCATTTGTACGAAAGAACGGAATGCGGTTCTTCTCCTTTGCGGTAGATGCCGATCCATGCGTTTTGACCTTCAGGAGCATATTTGTAGTCGATGGTAATGGTCTCTCCCGGTATTACGCTTGTGTCCGTTATGGAAATGGAAGGCTTGCCTGCTATACTTCCTTCTACGGTAAACTGTCTGGTGTCTGACCATTCCGACCATTCCATATTGGTATCGCGGTATCTCATCCTTACATAATAGGTACCGTTTATCAGTTTGTTTTTCTCAATGGTAAGTTGGGTGATGTCTATATTTTCATTGAGGTCAATGGGGATGTGTAAGGGTTTCCCCGTAGAACCGTAAAGGTCTTCGACGTCGCGTACCTTGTTGTATTCTATGGTAGAAAAGTCTTGGTTGAGTGAGAATTGGTATTGTACGCTATTTAGTTGTTCATCCGTAGTGGTTTTATATGGACTTCCTTTAAACGTATAAGGCAGGGTGATGGTCTCTTCTGTTATTTCCTTGATTTCCGGCTTTTCTGGAGCAGCTTTACCCAAAGTGCGACTGAAGGAGTCTATTAGAATATTGTCCACTACCAGTTCCTTGTTACCGATGGCATAACACTCCACTTTCATTTCTTTTTTATCGAAATCAAACTCCAGAATCTGGTAGCCCCAATAGTCAATGGTTTTTTGTACGTCATCGTAGTCTTGTTCGGAAGACATGCCCCACATCTGATCCCAAGAGGCAGCGCCGTTAATGATGTGATATAGCGGATAATCGGTCAACTGCCCCCTATGGTACAAATGGTGGTGACCTCCGTAGTTCAGTACGTGCTTCGGAGTCTCGGACAGGATGGGTATGATTTCATTTCTAACCCATGCCGAGATGTCACCAACGTATTGCTCAGCTTGGATAGGCCGATGGTTTACACTGATAATGAAGTCTACAGAATCGTCTTTTTTGGCAGCATCTACAATTTTTCTCACCCATTCTTTTTGGGCATCGCCGGTATGTTCAGTGGACAAAACAACGAAAAGGATACGGCCGGCTTGGTAGGCGTAATAGTTTTCCGTGCCACTGCTGATACCTTGGTAGGTAAGGTTCTCATAGTGGTAATGTGCGGCATATCTCTGCATACCCGGGTCGTTATAAGTTTCATGGTTTCCCACGGCTGTCATGATGGGGAGATAAGGTGACATGAGTTGCGATTTGAACAGGTGTATCTGTTCGTATTGGTCCAATGTACCTACGTCCACTTGGTCGCCGATATTCATAATCATGTTGATGTTTTCGGTAAGGTCGCCATATTTTTCTTCGATTTTACGTTGTGCTGCTTTCATTAGCCACTCATATCCGCTTCGGCTTTTGATTTGGTGATCACCCATTAACAGAATGCGCATGGGCTCATGGCTTTTGGGGGTCGGCATGGTGCGGAAATGGCATACTTTGCTTTTCTTGTCGTCACTGATAGCTTGGTAATAGTACACCGTGTTGGGTTGCAGTCCGGTGAGGCGGATGGAGTTCCAATAATATGGGAAACCGTCTTCTGAAAGATTGTCAATGGTACCCTCTAAGGTCTGCGTCAGTTGGTCTTTTGAAGTTCCGTAAATGACTTTAGGGGTGTTTTCGAAAGAGGTTTTCCAACTAATCCAGATGGCGGTATCTTCCGCGCTTTGGAGGTAAGGTTTCGTCATATCGGCATAGCTGCCGGTTTTAGGCTCCACGGTCAGCCGGTGTGCCACGACTTGTCCACAGGCGTTTTCACCTTCGGCCGGTGTGTAGTAAATGTCAGCTTCGGAGTAATCTTTTCCTCCTATATTTATTGTCTCTCCCGGAGCAATGGTGTGGTCTTGTATGCTTTGCACGTAGCGGCAGAATTTTATAGGAGTCTCCAAGGTATCTTTGTGTTCATCGGTAAATGTTCTTATCAGGCGGACCGGGCTGTCTTGTGATAGAAAGGAAGATGAAATTTCGACGGAAGGTGTTCCTTGTCCCGATATGACTTTGCAACCGATAGGAGTCCTCCAATCGTAATGGGCGGCAGTTTCATTTTTGGGAGCCTCGAACGTGGACGTCTCATTGATTTTCATGACAGGGTTGCCTTCTATGCAGTCGGCTTGTGCCTGGGCATACCCGCAAATTGCTAACGAAAGCAACGGAAGTGTCAGCATTCTCTTTTTCATTCTTTTTTTCTTTTAAAGTTTATGTTGTCAAGTTTTGATGCAACAAAAATAGAGTAAACTTATTAAGAGCCAGTTGCGTTGCTTTTACATTCTTTTTGCAGGGTAGAAATACATCTGATTTCACGTAGAATCTTCGTAAACAGCGCCGTGAGACGGGCTTGTGAAGTAATATAGTTGAAATAAAACGGCTTGCGAATATCTTTTGTAAGCCGTTGATTTTTTATAGTAAAACATCTCTTTGTATCCTTCGTTTTTCCTAAGATGTGCGCAATTAGATTTGCACGGTGCATTTATATAGAGTTATATCAATAATAGGAAGCCTGCTTCCAGCATCATTTACAGCTTGCATAAATTCAGTACATTCTTGTTGTGTCATTTTCTTTTTGCAATAAGCGTAATATAGGAAGTCAAGAGTAGTCAGATAAGTAATACTATTTTGAGAACAATATTCTTTTATGTCCCTTAAATTGCTACTCCCTAAAACATCTTGGTTATCCCTGCAATAAATCATACAGGCACTTTCGCCTTTTCCCAATCTACGTTGTAATGAGAAGTATTCTTTCATAGATTCACCTTTAGGAGAAAAAGTCTCTTTTCTTAATTTTGAGAAATAACGAAGATAATTGTCAATGAGATTTCTTGTTTTAGAGTTCTTTGAAACTTCATTATAAACCACATCCAATACTATATATTCATATTCGGGGAATATATCCGGTAATAGTGAAAAGTTACCCGTTTCTATAAAATGGATAATCACATCAGCATCGAGTACTATTTTCGTTTTCTTGTGTCCCATTGATATTTATTTTACCGAGCAACTCCATATAATGGCTTTCCGAGATTTTCTCTTTATCGAATAAATTACGTGCTTTTTCTCCAAAATCACCGATAACCAAACCTTCATTTGCAGCTTCGTATAAAGCCGTATCATATCCGAAACATTTTGCAGAGTTTTTTACTCCTACTTCAGCAAATTGGGAACGTGTACTTTCTGAAATGAGGCCTATATTTAACAATCTATACAACAAGGCCGAACGAGAAACAGAGAAGTAATGTTCAAGTTTCAAAATTGTTGCCATAGAAATGCTTTTAGTCTTTAATTCATTCTCCGGTACCAGTTGGCAGATCCCGGATTCAGGCATTAATAATAAAGAAGCAAACATGTCGGCACTTTGTTCTACAAAGTTCTTGCTGTATCCGGGGTTGCATTTGTGCGGGGTAGGCTTTTCTTCTATAAACAAGTGATATAATTCGTGGGCAATTGTGAAATGCTGTCTTCCACGTGGCTGATTGGAATTGATAAGCATAAAACGATGCCCGGAATTGTCCTTTAAACACATGCCTGAAAAATTGTCAGACAGAGGTCTGAACACTGTAAGTATGTTCAATTTCAAAAGCAGACTTTTCAATGTGACAGGCTCGGATGCACTAAGCCCATTATCTGTGCGAAATGCTGATACTTGTTTTTCTATGATAAACTTATTCGGCTTCATTCTGTGCAATTCGTTCCATTTTAAGATATGATTTCACAATGTCCTTGAAATTTGCGATTTCTTTTAAGTCATTATCTTCCAAATCAGAAATTCTGAAAGCAGTAGCCATAATTTCATTATCAGCTTGGATATTATCTTCAAACAAAATGAAAGGTTCACAACCGAACATGTTTGAGATTCGTTCTAAAATATCATACGGAACTTCCCTAGTGCCTCCTTCATAATTACTATATGCAGAACGCTCAATCCCAATAGATTTGGCTATCTGTTCTTGTGTGAAGCCAGACAGCTCTCTAATCTTTTTTAGATTTTCTCCAATAATTTGATTTATCGTTCTCATGAGTGCCTCTTTTAGTTCTGTGGCAAAATTACTTTTAATTTATTATATAAACAAATATTGCCACGATTAGTTCGCTTATTTATAGTTATCTCTATAAATTTGAAACAACAGATTATAGAGAAGAAAGTCAAATCAAAGAAAAATTAGAGATGTCTGTACTTTATTTGTTGGCAAGCCATGTGCAGGCATGAATCAAGTTTGCGATATATTAAGGCGTATGAAAACAGGAAAATTGTGATGTACATACTTCTCGCTTGATTTTATTGCGAACAAAAGGGATAACTACCGGTGTGTAGCTTATTCCTTTTATTTGTATTATACTATCGGTGAAAAGCCTCAACCGATAAGGCAATAGTTATGAAAGAAACGAGATGGAATGTGGTACAATTTACCGGTGTGTTTCGTTTATCATTGACTATCAGACTTCTCGGAACTGTGTGCAAATTGTGTGCAATGAACTTTTGTGTGTAAAGAAAAAGCCGCTACAAATTTCTTTATAACGGCTTAATTTTCTTTGCTTTATGTCTTGTGGACCAGCCAGGGCTTGAACCTGGGACCTCCAGATTATGAGAACGGCAAAGTGATATTCAGCGATAGTCCATTTTATCAAATTCTATTGTGTATCAATTAGTTCGATTTTCTCCACTTCCTATAAAACTCACTAAATCCCCCTAACTGGAACCGTTTGTTTTCGCATTGTTTTCGCAGAAATGGTAGAGAAATACATAAAATAGGCAAGACAATGCTGTTTTCTAGTAACAAAAAATCACAAGAAACATCCTACTATACAATAAAAATCTATAACTTTGAATTTCAAAAGTAAATTATATTAGTTGTCTATTATAATTAGGCGACAACATATCGACCTATATCAAAAATATATGGCAAAAGAAGGATTAAATAAAAAAACAATATCTCAGCTCGTTCCTGCGGGTAAAACATGGGCATTATGTGTTGGTGCTGGCATATCATTCCCGATTTTTCCATCATGGAATACTTTAGCGGAAAGAATTATTTTACACAGTTCTCCAAATTCTATTAACATCATAAATGAGATAAATAGCTATTTTTCATCTGAAGTCATAATACAATCCTGTTATGAACAATTAAGATCGGAAAATAAAGATATAAAATTCCCTGAAATACTAGCAGAACTACTTTATAAAGATTTATTAAAATCAGTCAACCAAAGAGATAGAGATTTGTTGTGTAAATGTTTATCAACACAAGTACCTTCCCCTAATTTGAATTGGAATAGATTTCTTACACTTATAAAACAACTATCACCTGTAAGCTCAATAGATTTAGCTCAATTAGTTATAGAAGCCTATAAGAAAGATGTTGGTTTAAATAGTATAATTACTTTTAATGCAGAAACTCTTTTCCCTACACTTATAAATGCTTATGCCCAAATTAGCTTGAAGAAAAATGACAAAATATTGGATTATATAACAGAACCTACAACTTCTCATTATCGCGGTAGGATACCTTTTTATTTTTGTCATGGATTAGTTCCTTTGCCAGGAAGTAAGCAAAAATGGATGAATGCTTCTGATAAACTGGTTTTCCTAGAAAATGAGTATTTACAACTTGCAAATAATGCTTTTTCCTGGCAGGCAATAAGTTTTTATAATATCTTATCTACTAATACCGTCTTTTTTATAGGTTTGTCATTTCGAGATGCAAATGTCAGAAGGTGGCTTTCCTGGTTGCATAAGGCCAAAGTTGATACTATCAATAAATATGGCGGCGCAAATGAAAGTACCACTCATTATTGGATTGAAAAATCTCCAGAATCTTCTCAATTGAAAAAATGGTATGAAGCTTCGGTTGCGCATCTAGGTATAAGATTAATCTGGATAACAGAGTGGACAGAGGTTGCTTCTATAATTAGAACATCGGTTGAAAATTTACGTACATGATATTGTAATAAGTTATAGTTTTTAATCTTCTTATTGTACAATAGTGAAAATAATTTATTACCTTTGCATCATTATATAAGGTGAGCCATGACACAAAATGTGCTCTTTCCCTAGAAAGGAAAAGTGAGTTTGCCTAACCTTCGTGGGAAGGTTATTCCATTCCGATGAATCGAAGCGTAGAGGGAGTGCTAGTCGGAGGGCACTCTATGACAAACGAAACACGAGAGTTGCTTCAGGGGTTGAGATCGATTAGCAGAAGCCCGGTTACCAGTCAGCGACAGGAGACAACGAGATTGCACCGCTGCATATAACGACAATGTTTTTATCCTTCTAAGGATAGGAACTCTGTGGTTATATGCAGCGTTTTGTGTATGTACGCCTCACATCGCAAAGCGGCTGTATTCAGAGGTTATGTTGAACATAACAATGAATGCAATGGAAAAATTGACTAAGTCCTTACCTCTTTTCAAAGAGCGTGGTTGTACCGTTTCACTTGCCCTTGATATTCGAACCAACAGGAGGAAATCAAGTGAGTACCCTTTATCTGTGCGTTTTACATTAGAACGTAGAGCTTTTTATTATCCCGTTGGTGGGTCTTATACTGCAAAAGAGTTTTCGGACATTTGTAGTGCTGTAAAATGTAGGAGCGAGAACTACAAGTTGCAAAAGGAATGGAAGGACACGTTTATTCCCAAGTACAAGGAAATCTTGATGAATCTGAACAAGGGAGGCATCCTCACATACGAAATGGTACGTCGATGTATAATAGACGGTGAAGAAGCAACATCCATAGATGACAACGCTACTGTCTCTCAATCTTTTGTTGGCATTTGGGAGCAAGTCATCCATGACCTCCGAACAGAAGATGGCGGAGTACGCTTTACCACAGCCGAAAGTTACGAGTGTTCTCTCAAATCATTCAGAAAGATTCTTGGAGAGAATGCCATAAAAGGCTTTTGTATCAGTGCGGCAGAACTTCAGAAGTGGAAGGATGGTATGCACAATGGGGTAAAAGATGAAAATGGTGCGATTGTCGGGAAAATCAGCAACACTACGGCCGGTATCTATTTGCGTTGTTGCCGTGCCGTATGGAACAGGTGTGTGCATGAGGGCTACCTCAAAGATGTTCCTTATCCCTTTTCTAACAAGAAAGAGAAAGGCTTGGTAAGCATTCCCAAGAGCGCAAAGCGCAAGCAGAGTTTCCTGAACGTAAACCAGATGACAGAGCTTTATAACCTTTTCGTTTCAAAGCAATACCCCGAACATTGGACGGAAGATTATATGAAACGTGCCCATTATTCATTAGGGCTGTTCCTTGCGCAATACCTGTGTAATGGTTTCAACATGGCTGATGCCGGACGTCTGACTTACAACAGTTATTATTACCAGACAGAAGGCAAGGCGTTCCGCTTCAATCGCAAAAAGACTTCCCGAAGATGCCCCGATGGTTCCGAGGTGATAGTTCCTATTATCCCTCCCTTACAATATATCTTGGATGAGATTGCTGCGCCTCCGACTCGTGATGGCTTGGTGTTCCCCGACATATTAAAGGGATCGGAGACAGAAGAACTGCGCCGCAAATACACGGTACAAGAAAACTCAAACGTGAAAGACCGAGTCATCAAGATTTGCCATGAGGCATTGAATTGGGATAAGTCCATCTGTCCGTCCGGCACATGGTGCCGACACTCGTTTGCTACTAATCTGCATAATGCCGGAGTGGATATGGATTATATCTCTGAAAGCATGGGGCATTCAACTTCTGATCATGCCATTACTCAAATCTACATTGAGCATTATCCTCTCGATATACAGATGCAAAACAATTCAAAACTGCTAAACTTGGATAACACTTCTGAAAGGGATGCTCTGTTAGCGAAGCTGGCAAGCATGTCCACAGAAGAATTGTTCAAACTATTCAGATAACCTTAATCAGTAATACAATGATAAACTTCATAGAGAGGATAAAATCCTATTCCAAAAGAAAGGATACTGCTGATATGGCTATTCGTGCGTGGAAATCGGCCAATGAGGAAGCGTATGCCAACTTTTGTAAGCGCATAGATGCTGTGGCTAAAGGTAACATATCAGTTATGATGGACATGTATCTGATGATGCGGGATTGCGTACCACCTGAAGCCTTGATGATGTATAACTGGCTCTCTGATTTTGTAAACGGCAAGGATGTGTCAGACATTGCAAACCAACAATGGGCTGGCCAATATACCGAGACCATCGCCAGATGTATCACCAACATGCGTTTGTGGATAGGCATCAATGTGAAAACAGGTACGGTAGAACTGCTCACTTCTCCAAAGTCAGGGCTACTGATGGTTCATTCTGAAACACCTATTGAAATATGGAATCGTCTGCCGCAGGAGTTAAGGTCCTACTTGATTGGGCAATTAGATATGTTCATGAGAAACAGCAAAGGATGTTATCTGTTGAGCAAACTGGAAAGAAAAATGGTTTATCAGTTCCTGACCTATATCTCTCAAATTGTTTTCCTCTTTCATGCAGTATTCATTGGTGGGTTCATGGCTAACCTGTATGACCGTGTAATGGAAAAGAAAGAGGATTTGGCTTATTGTATGTATTATTTTGTGGTATTTGACCACGGTCTTTCACGTATGGCCAAATTACTTAACCGTCTGTTGAACAGTGAAGAGGTTGACCATGGCGATATACTTCTTGTAAAGTCATGCGTTACCCTGCTTGTAAATGGAAGTATAGAGATGGGCGCAGAAACCAAAGCGGATTGGGAAAACACCGTTGAGAAGTGTAACCCAGAAATCTGGAAGGAGGTGATGTTTGCCTTACGAAAAGTAAAAGGCAGGCGAGGCAATAGAAAGGTGATACAATCATTGGATGATATTCTTTTGGGCGACAAGGAACGTATCAAGCTGGGTATCCTTTTGTTTCTTGAAGAGAATACAGAGGACATAAGTCTTGCCTATCTGTTGAAATCATTGGTAAAGTCTGGCAAGATAAAAGCGTCCACAAGATACATGACATTCCACCGTGCCATAGAACAGTTCTCTCAACGACATTACGGGCACGACATTCCACAGAAGCGGTACTGGGAAATCAAAGAACTTACGTTGAACTCACCTCAAAGAGGAAGCAGTTACACCAAAGCAAAACGGATAATAGA
>ULXD01006035.1_pt1 | contig 18190 bp, 10 predicted proteins | sample 1960961 | NCBI WGS metagenome assembly ULXD01 (sample SAMEA4835829, study PRJEB28245) | human gut metagenome | biome: gut microbiome; material: fecal sample | place: Denmark | collected 2008 | reverse complement strand
TGGTAGATGCCATGACCGGACAGGATGCCGTGAACACAGCCAAGGAATTCAACGACCGTCTGGACTTCGACGGCGTGGTGCTCACCAAATTGGACGGCGACACCCGGGGCGGGGCGGCCTTGTCTATCCGTACGGTAGTGAACAAGCCCATCAAATTCGTCGGCACGGGAGAGAAAATGGAAGCCATCGACCAGTTCCATCCTTCGCGTATGGCCGACCGTATCCTGGGCATGGGCGACATCGTGTCGCTCGTGGAAAAAGCCCAGGAACAATACGACGAGGAAGAAGCACGCCGCCTGCAAAAGAAAATCGCCAAGAACCAGTTCGACTTCAACGATTTCATGTCGCAAATCCAGCAAATCAAGAAGATGGGTAACCTGAAAGACTTGGCTAGCATGATTCCCGGCGTGGGCAAGGCGCTCAAAGACGTGGAAATCGACGACAATGCCTTCAAGAGCATCGAAGCCATCATCCAGAGCATGACTCCGCGTGAACGTACCAATCCGGAAATCCTGAACACTAGCCGCCGCCAACGCATCGCGAAAGGTTCGGGCACCAACATACAGGAAGTGAACCGCCTCATCAAGCAGTTCGACCAGACGCGCAAAATGATGAAAATGGTGACGGGCAGCAAAATGGGCAAGATGATGGCCAACATGCCCAAGATTCCGGGTATGCCTAAAATGCCTAAACTGAAATAAAAAACAATCCGCACAATCATGAGTGAAAGGATGAATAAATATTGCGCCGCATTTCTCTTACTGCTTTCTGGTGGGGGAAATGCGGCGCAAGCGCAAACCGCCTACAGCGTCTCCGGACGTATCGAGGACCCGTCCATGGAAGGACGGAAGATATATCTGAGCATATATGACCATAACAACAGGGACATAGACTCCGCCACCGTACACAACCAAAGTTTCCGCATGAAAGGAGTGGCCGACGCGCCATACTTCGTCCGTTTGGAACCATCCGACAGGAAAAGCTATGCCAATTTCGTCCTCGAAGACTCCGTGGTCATCGACTATCAGGCGCACAAACCTTCCAGTGGCGGCAAGCTCACGCAAAAGTACCTTTCGTTTTTACAAGAAATGGATTCGCTTAGATCCGCCACGGACTCGTGGAGAAAAAACTATAAGGCGCAACATCCCGATGCGACCGAAGCACAGTACACCCAAGACTTTTACAAGAGATATTTCCACTTCTACGAAAAATGGATCGGGCAGGAAGGCACCAACGGAGTGGGCGAATACGTTTGGCGGGATGCCTACATCCATTTTTACCATACAGGACAAATGGAACTCTTACGGATGCTCCGTGCGTCGCTCAGCCCTTACCTCGCTTCCCTGAAATTCACCCGAACTGCCGTGGACGAGAAACTTGCCAAATGGGAAAGCACGTCACCCGGAAAACCGTTCATCGACATCGAAGGCATCACGATGGACGGCAATCCGACACGCCTCTCCCAATACATAGGAAAAGGCCGTTTCGTTTTGGTCGATTTCTGGGCTAGTTGGTGCGGGCCATGCCGGAAAGAATCAAAAGAGTTCCTAAAACCGTTATGGGAAAAATACAAGAACGGGAATACTCTGACCATCGTGGGGATAGCCGTCAGAGACGAACTGGAAAAAACGAAAAAAGCCTTGGTGGAGGAAAACTACTCGTGGCCGCAAATCCTTGATGCGGGTACAAGCCCATTGGACCAATACGCCATCACGGGAATCCCCCACATCATGCTGCTCGCACCGGACGGAACTATTCTGGCCCGGAACCTGAGAGGCATGCAAATTGAAAAAACAATCCAAGAACATATCAATAAGAACACGCAATAAAAGGAGGTTAAAAATGACATTGATTGACGGAAAGGCCACCGCCGCACAAATCAAGGCGGAAATTGCCGAAGAGGTAAAACAAATCGTAGAAACCGGAGGGAAACGCCCGCATTTGGCTGCCATCCTCGTGGGACATGACGGAGGCAGCGAGACTTACGTGCGCAACAAGGTTTTGGCTTGCGAAGCCTGCGGTTTTAAATCGACCCTGCTCCGCTTCGAGGATACTATCAGCGAAGAGGAACTTCTGGCCGAAGTGGACAAGCTCAACAAAGACGAGGACGTGGACGGATTCATCGTGCAACTGCCCCTCCCCCGCCATATCTCCGAACAGAAAGTCATCGAATCCATCGACTTCCGCAAGGACGTGGACGGTTTCCATCCCATCAACGTGGGAAGAATGGCTATCGGGCTTCCTTGTTACATCTCAGCCACCCCGAAAGGCATCCTGGAACTGCTCCGGCGTTACCATGTCGAGACGAGCGGCAAGAAATGTGTCATCTTGGGCCGCAGCAACATCGTAGGCAAACCTATGGCACAGCTTATGATGCAAAAGCAGTATGGCGACGCCACGGTGACCGTATGCCACAGCCGGAGCCGCGACTTGAAGAAAGAATGCCGTGAGGCGGACATTATCATAGCCGCTATCGGCCAACCCGATTTCGTCACGGCCGACATGGTGAAAGAGGGAGCCACGGTCATCGACGTGGGCACGACACGCGTCCCCGACGCCACGAAAAAAAGCGGATTCCGCCTCAATGGCGATGTGAAATTCGACGAAGTAGCCCCCAAATGTGCTTACATCACCCCCGTACCCGGCGGAGTCGGCCCGATGACCATCTGCATGCTGATGAAAAACACACTGTCGGCGGGCAAAAAGGAATTCTATCGTTAATAGGGTATTGAACAGACATAAGGTGTACCGCCTGCTTGACGGTACACCTTATTATATATAAGCCTTCGCGGACTTCAAGGCTGTGGCTCAAAAAAGTTTTAGTAAAAATCCGACGAAACATTTGCAGTTTCAAATAAAATGCGTACCTTTGCATCGCTTTAGGAAAGGAACATGATACTTTCCACACAAGCACACAAAAATGGTGACTATAGTTCAGTCGGTTAGAGCGTCAGATTGTGGTTCTGAATGTCGTGGGTTCGAATCCCACTAGTCACCCAAAGAAAAAGGATTTCCCTTCGGGAAATCCTTTTTTAATGCCTTTATATCGTACTCCCCGATATAAAAGAACAGACAGATGCTCCCTTGCGAAAACATCCGTCTATTACGAATCCGAGAAATCAGATGAGGGCTGCCTCAAAAAATATATTGGACACGTAATTGCCCTAAGAATAGGTTTTTCTTGTAAAATTCATTGCAATGTTCTCCTACAAGGACATAACTTCCGTTCAGTTTTACGGCCAAATATTCATTCAAATAGAAATTGGCTCCCAACGAAACGTCGCTTTCCCGCCCGCCCATGATGCCGGCCCTGCCATCGTTCAAGTTCGTATAATTGAAACGTGCCGTGAGTTCTATTGCCTGTTTACTGCCCGGCCTGCCGGGAATACCGTACAGGTCGTCATACGCAAACCCTCTTCCCCGAACCAGAAAGCCTGCCTGCACGTATCCTCCCTGCGGACGGTAAGCCTCCCTTTCCGTACGATTGAGACGGTTCAGAAAGTATTCTCCCTGTACCATGAAATGCGGAGCGGTATAAAGTATCTCAAAAACGCCTTTGAGTTCTGTCCCTAAACGATCCACGGTGGCTTCCATCAATGGAAACGGGAACATGGATGTCACGCCATCATTCGATACAGTTTTTGTCGGCGGTTCCACTGTATTCACCGGTTTGGTACGGAAAGAAAAAGCACCGCCCACATGCAACAGATTCCCTTTCCACCGCTTGCGCCAAACGCCCCGCGAAGTGGACACCAAAGCGTTAACCTGTCCGTCACCGATTTTATTGATGTCGTTATGCGTATACAATCCCGTAGCCCAATATCCAAATGGCAGACTGGAATGATAGGTCAACCCGAGCTTACGTCCGTCCGTAAAAGCCAATACGGATCCGGCCGACTGATGAAAGCGCATGTCTGCCGTACTGATGAGCATATCCATGGAATAAGGTTCATAAGCATTTCCTAACGAAAGGACACCATGTTTAAAGTGACAGTTCAACAACAAATCCTTGATAGCTACTTTGTTTCCTCCCAAACCAATATCGGCTTTCATTTCATATTGCCGGTAAGTAGCTTTAAAGCCCACACGGAAATCTTCCAAGCGATAATACCCCTGCACATTTTCCTTGCCATAACCGGACACAGCGGCATCCAGCAATGCCCTCGAACGGAACTTCACGGTCAGAGGTTCGTCCGCCTGTACCGTCATAAAGCAACTTCCCATGCCCAACCACACGCATGCCATCCATTTTCTCATACGCACCGGTTCAAAATGTTCATGAATTGCGGAAGTGCCTCTTCCACAGGTATTGCCCAACCATAATCCGCCACATTGAAGATTGGAGCCGTACGGTCCGGGTTGACGGCTATCACGCAACGCGCTCCGGTGATGGCCGCCGTATGCTGTATCTGTCCGCTGATACCGATGGCGATATACAAATCCGGAGCTATCGTATGCCCGGTCTGCCCCACTTGCACGGAAGCGTCCACCAACCCGGCTTCCACTGCCGCACGAGACCCGGCTACCGCCGCACCGATACGTTCGGCCCACTCCCGGATTTCATCGGCACATCTCCGCGTTTTCACGCCTCGTCCTATACCTATTATAATAGAACTGTCGTTCAGCGAAGTTCCGGCCACTTCTTCCGCCACGGTCTCCAACACGCGAACACGGCTGTCGGCTCTTCCTGCCTCATAAGCATGATAGACGATTTCCCTCCTCCTCGAAGTATCCCTCTGCCGGGCTTTCATCACCCCGGGACGTACGGAAGCCATTTGCGGCCTACAAACGGGGTTGACAATCGTAGCCATCAGATTTCCTCCGAAAGCCGGGCGTATTTGGCGCAACAGTCCGCTGTCCGTATCCATTTCCAACTCCGTACAATCTGCCGTCAATCCGGTATGCAGTACAGCAGCCAATCGTGCGGACAAACCACGACCGCATGGCGTAGCCCCGATAAGCAGGACCAAAGGATGCTGTTTGCGCACCAAGCCGCCCCACACCTCCGTATAGTTTTCCTCCACAAAATCCGATAGAAGCGGAGACTCCACCACGTGCACGCGGTCTGCACCGGCGGCTATCAACTCATCTGCCCATGCAGCCACCTCACCGCCTATCAGTACAGCCTCAACCGGTTGGGGACGGCAAGCCGCAAGTGCCACAGCCTTTCCCAAAAGTTCCCGGCTTACCGGTGCCAAAGCTCCGTCCATGACTTCCGCCCACACCCAAATGCCATTGGAATCATCCACAGGCTGTTCCTGCCTTTCATCTTGACGCTGCATCACCCAAGCCCCAACCGGACAAGCTCGCACACAACCGCCACATAACCGGCAATTCTCTTCATCCACCTCCGGAAAGTCGCCCATACGGATAGCCCCATAGGCACAACTTTCGGCACATATTCCGCAGGATACACATTGCCCGGCCTGTAATTGAAGTATAAAATCCTTATCTTTATTCATTTTCATCTTGCTTTTTAAAAATTAATTCCGCGTCTCATGCTTTCACGGACGACTGCAAAAAACTTTTCCCCGTCGGGAAGCCATTCCACGTCTTTCTTCCGTTGAGGCACCATAGTAGACACTACTTGAGTAGGAGATGCCTGCAAACCGACTTGCGAAGGTTCCAGTCCCAAGTCGCATTCATCCCAATGAAGGATGGCCTGCCGCTGAGCCCACCGCCAACCGGCCAGTGTGGGACAATCCAGTTCCCCCGTCTCCCGACCAACCGTCACGACACAAGGCAAATCCACCTCCATACGTTGGAGTAAACGACCGGCCTTCTTCCTCACACACATACAAGTATCCGATATGTCCGAAACCTCCATCAAATGCGTCACTTGGGGAATATCCAACTGTCCGGCTACCTCAGGCCCCACTTGTGCCGTATCACCATCCACCGCCATTTTCCCGAAAAGCAACAAGTCGTATTCACCCAACTTGCGCACGGCTGCCGCCAGTACCAGGCTCGTACACCACGTATCGCTTCCGGCAAATGCCTTGGAGGACAACAAAACCGCCTTATCCGCCCCTCTTTGCAAAGCCTCCCGGAGCACTTCTTCCGCCGAAGCGGGCCCCATGCTTACCGCCACTATCTCAGCCCCCGTCTGCCTTTTCAATTTTACTGCCAACTGCAAGGCATACAAGTCATCAGGATTTGTCCGGGTCATGGCCGACGAACGCTTCAGCGTCCGGGTTACAGGATCCATCTCTACCTTTGTAGACAAAGGCACTTGCTTTAAGAATACAATATACCGCTTCATATCTTTCGCTTTTTTATCTTCCATATATCCGAACCCTATCCACCTTTTTTATTGGAACGGGCATCCGCACACCTTTTTTGAAACTCAACCGAAAACGAGTCCACTGCCCCGAAACGGTCCGGTGCAAACCCGGCCGGATCCACAAACGGCTCTTCCCGCAAAATCAATTCTGCGGCCAAGCGTCCCATACCTCCACCGGCAGCCACGCCTCCTCCACAGCATCCGGCTACGGCATACAACCCTTCGTATGGACGCACCTGCCCGATAATGAATTTGGCATCCGGCACGTAACATGAAGGCCCGGCCACATAATGCGCGACACCCAGCGTTTCTATGTCCGGAAGATAACGCTGTAGCAACGGGGCACACTCGTCGAGCACTTTCCATTCGGCTGCCTTATTGAAATCGAAATCCTCCAACTTATCCGTCAATGTGTCGGGATTGAAGGCTTGACATTCACTTTCGCGCAAACCGATAATCAACGCCCCCACATCCGAACGGGTGAAAGCGCGGGCATCGGGAATCACCGTAAAAGGATGGTTTGCCGGAAAACGCCCGGGGTTTGTTCCCGTAATCCAAAAATGACTCCGTACCGGAGTAAAAGGAAGCCCTACCCCTAAAGGACGCATCAACAGGTTGGCCCACGAGCCTGCGGCATTCACGACAACCGGTGCCAGTACTTTTTCCCCGTCCGCCAACTCCACTCCTGTCGCCTTGTCTCCAACAGCCACAATGGCTTTTACTTTCGTATTCGGACGCAATTCCGCCCCGAGACTTCGTGCAGCACGTGCATAACCGGAACATAACAAAGCACAATCTATAAACGCATCCGTAGGCATGTAAAGCGCCTCTTCTACCGCCGAGACCTCCATCCAAGGAAGAAGCTCTTTCAAACGCCTCCGGTCGATACGTTCATTCGGTATTCCGAAACGTACGGCCGCTTCTTCCAATGCTTCGAGTTCTTTCAGCGATGCGTCGGACGAAGAGATGGTCACACTGCCGCACTGCTGCAGTTCGAGCGATTCCCCCAAAAGGCGCTCTATTTCATCGATGCAATCATACGTTTCCTGCACCATTTCCATCAAAGCCGGTTTGGTACGCGCCCGTGTCAACAGGCAGGCTGCACGGGACGAAGCCTGCGACGCTATCTCGTTGGCATCCAACAACAACACCTTCCCCGCCTTACGTTTGGCCAACTGGTAAGCCGTGGCGCATCCCAACAAACCGCCACCGATAATTATCACATCATAATCCTGTTTCATCGTCAAATTACATTATATTGAGGATTCATATACAAAGTCGTACGCTCCGTCTGTTCTTTTCTACGCCCTTGAGCGGAATACCGTTTATAAATCAATACGGCAGCCACTGTGAACAATACCGCACAAACCGCGCCGACCGCGCATGCCATGTGGTTGTAAAGCGCAAACCACTCCATGTCGAAATTCAGAAACTCCTTGGTGGAAAGCAGAGTCACCGTACCCATGTAGCCGATGAAGTCGATAATGGCGATGAAGAAACCTACATTTCCCCTGATACGGAAACAAGCGATGAAGCGATCGAAGAAAATCGTCTGGAAAGTCAGATAGGCAATGTAGAGGCACAGGCTCTGCACAAACAACCACACTACTGGCTGCCAATCCAATGCCTCATAATTCAGCGACACGTATGTCATGACCAAACAACCGGCAATGACCAGTCCCATCAAGCACATCAAAGCCCGAATATTGCTGCGGAAGAAGACGAAAGCGGCAAAAATCCCGAGGATGACCAACGTAACAATCGTATCCACCTGGGCGAAAAGCCAAGAAGACTGATTGCTCATATCCAGGATATTGACCAGAAAATCTTCCTTGATATCGCGCAGCACTAGCAACATGAAGTTGCCCACGAACAACAAGGTAAGAATCGGAGCGTAACCTCGGAACAAGCGTTTACGTCCGTTTCCGTCCAATGTCACACGTTCGTTACGCAGTGCAATATCTTCTTCCGTAGGCTGTGGCAGACGCTTCAACATATACCCCATAAAAACGAGAAGAGGCAAAGCAAAAGCCCCAATCACGGCAGGCATCCAGAACTGTCCCACGTGCATCTCGTTCATGGCAAACAAGCCGAAACTCTTGGCCACACCGGAACTGAACACCATGCTTACCCCCAACAGACTGGCCAACATGTCCGTCACCTTGCGTCCCTCGATAAAGCTGAATATCACGCCCCACATGCAACCGAGCGACAAGCCGTTCAAAAACATGGCCGCCACATTGAACGGAGGAGCCAACAGGCCGAAGCCGACCAAAGCAGCCTCGGCTGCTACCGCCGAACAGACGAAAAACTTGAAACGACGCTCCTTCTTCAACTCCGAAATCAACTTGATGCCAAAGAACTTGGCTATCACATAACCTAAAATCTGAATCGTCGTCACCGCCACCTTGTAGTCCGTGCCGAAGAAATCAAGCCCCTCGAACGAAGCCGCCGTATAAGGTTTGCGCAAGGCATACACCAAAGAGTAGGAAAGCAAGGCTGCACCGCCCGCCCACAGGATGAGCAACGCATCCGAAAATCTTTTGTTCTTTACGATTTGTTCCATAACCATAGTTTTGTTTTCGGCTGCAAAACTATCCCAAACCGCCATCTGAAAAAATTAATTCATCATATATCATACGCCCGTCCAAACCCGTATTTATAATGTAACATTCATCTCACGGTAATGAAGCACGAAAGCAACAGGTTTGTAACATGGAAAACGTACCTTTGCCCCAAAGAACATACGTATGGACAAATTGGTATCACTCTACGAACGAATGAAGAAACTGCGCGAAGCCGGTGTACGGATGAAGGACATCTCCGAGGAGACGGGCATCGCGTCCAGCGTACTCTCCTCGCTCTATTCTTCCGTGCTCCCCACATACATCAATCTGCTCTCCGGAGGATGCGGTACGGAAAGTGCGTTAGACCAAGGGCTGCAACAAGTCAACAACGTGTCGAAACGCAAACTGCAAGGTTGCCTCGACGAATTGTACGACAAAGTGAGCCACATCGAGCCACGTTTCGTTTCCAACAAAAACGGCGGACGACCTTTCCTGGACGACATCGAGAAAGAAGCCATCAAATACCTGCCCAATGCCGGCACCTATACCGGGCTTTACCAGTCTTACAGTTCTTCATCCTACTCCGACGGACTGAAAGTGGAGCCTTATATGATATCCTCTATCGTAGATGGCGACACCATGCCCAAAGTCTATTGCCAGAACCTGTCGGGTGACTACTATATCGGCGTGGGGTTGTTCTCGCCGTTTCAAATCGGTTATCTGATGTTCAACGAACAAAAACGCCTGCAACTTGCCCTGAAGGTGGTCTACCTGCAACTGCCCATCATCGAGTATCCCCAAATCATGAAAGGAATCTATCTGACACACGACTATAACCGCAATCCGATCGCCCGGCGCATCCTCTTTGTCCGGCAAGGCGACGAAATCCCACTGGAAGAGTTTGCCGACTTACGCACAGAAGTAATCCCCAAAGCACAACTGACCGGAGAACTGTTGGAATACTATAATTACACTTGCTGCAACGAGGATATCATACGGAGCATGATGCTGATATCACCGGACAAGGATACCAAAGAACTCCAACGCGAAAAGCAACTCCTGAAAATCCTCAGCACACAAGAGGGTCCCTGAAGATACGGCACCCGCCATGCGAAAGGCCGCAGAAGGAAATATCCTTCTGCGGCCTTTCGTATAAAACCTTACTTTCATTCTTCCGTCAGACGAATCGCAAAGCCGCCTCCGCGAGCCATATCCAACGTCAGTTTCGTATTCCGGTCCACATTCATCGTCTCGCAGGCATACGTTGTCGGATGGTCGCCCGACTCCGGTTTATCCTTGAAAACCACGGCGCGGTAGGTCTTCCCGCATTTCAGGAAACCGAAATCCACCGTCACGCTACGCGGTGTCCAGTTCGTCATGCCGCCCACGTACCAATCCTTACCGGTTTGTTTGGCCATCACGATGTACTCGCCCAAACGGGCATCGAGCGGAAGGGTCTTGTCCCACACCGAAGGAACTTTCGACAGGTAATCCAAGATGTCGGGATATTTGTTATATTCTGAAGGCGCGTCGCACAGGTAACCGATCCAATGGTCGAATATGACATACATGGACAAGACATGCGAACGCGTCCCCATGTTCATCGGAGGGATGCTGTCCCGGTCACGTGGTTGGAACTCTTCGGGCGTCACGTTGCGCATGCCGCCCGGCGTGTAATCTTCCGGTCCGGCCAATGAACGGATGAAGGGGAAACGTGTATGGTATTCGGGCGTGATGGTCTTTTCCCAGAAATTGCATTCAGCCCCTCTCACAGCCTCATAATTCATCACGTTGGGGTAAGTACGGTTCAAGCCCACCGGTACGGGACAACCGTGGAAGATGGCCACCATCCGGTACTGCGCCAACCGTTCGGCAAATTCGCGCCCCCAGCGCATGGCAATCTGGTCGTTGCGTTCGAAGAAATCAATCTTGGCACCCGCCACCCCGCACTCGTGCATCTGCTTGATCCAATCGTCCGGATTCTCCAAGGGGCAACTGGCCCAAGTCCAAACCAATATCTTCACGTTCTTTCCCCGGGCATAGTCGCACAATTCCTTGATGTACTCCATTTTCCATCCGGCATCGAGCGTCATGTACTCTATACCGTTCTCCGAAGCCCAGTCTACATAGTATTTATAAAGTTGCAACGAAAGATGTTTGTTCCCCACCGGGAAGTCCACGCCTTCCACCACGGCTTTGTGCCACCATTCCCAAGCACTCTTTCCGGGTTGTATCCACGAGGTATCCTCAATCTTGCAAGGTTCGGCCAACATGTAGACCAACTCATTGTTCAACAACGTCTTGTCGTCGTCGGACACGATCATGACGCGCCACGGGAACGTACGGTCGCCTCCCGTCCTTGCAATGTAATCCTCACGTGAAATCACCAAATGGTTGGAATACCAACGGTAAGGGTTCGACGGGTCTCCGTCCATCACTTCTTTGGGGTAGGCCGCCCACTTTCCGCGCATGGCATTCTGCCCGGCGGCTTCCATATACAAGCCGGGATAATCGTAAGTGTCCGATTCCGTCACCACCACCTTGTAGGGCTTGCCGGGATACTCGAAGAGCACCGGAGAAACGGAAAAACGACCGGCCGGAATCTCACCCGGCGAACGATACACCTTGTAAAGCCGCTCGAAATTACGGTAGCCCTGATGAATCTGGTGCACCTTGCCCGACTGTTCACGCTCGGGTGCGGTATTGCTGTCGCACTCCGGGAAATACACCGTAGGGGTAAAAGCAAAATTGAACACGGCATCTTCGCTGTTGATAATGATTTCCTTGTCCCAGTGCGTCACGAAACGGTAAGCCCACCCTTCGTTGTAGGCTCTCACGACCAGGTCGTAGTCCGTGCCGTAAGACAACACTATTTCATTGTACGCCTCTTCCAGGGTCTTGTTTTTCCCCGCCACGACGTCTATCTTGCGGTTCACACGGTCTTTCTTCACAGAGGTCACGGGGTCGCCTCCCACGTTACGCCCGTCGGACAGGTTCATCCCTACCACCGAAGGTTCCACCAACTTCACCTTATCGTACCACACTTCAAATTCCGTACACCCATCCACACGGAGCTTCACCTCCAGTTTCTTGTCGGGCGAAGCCAATTTGTACTCTTCCGCTCTCAGGGCAAACGTCCAACAGAAGAATACTACCAAAGATAACATGATTTTTTGAGCCATATCGCTATATAGATTTAAGAATGATTATTCGTCTGCAAAGTAAGCCTGTTTCACTAAAAGCCGGAATGGAGAGAATCACTTATCACATGGACAATTTTGCGATTCTCTCCATTCCTATATGACTTGCCGTACAGCCGCTCATTCCCCCCCCCACTGCTTGTTCGGCGTGCGCCCCAACACGAAGTGCAACTCACCGCCACGGACGATATCCTCGTGATCGATGTAACAACGGTTGTAAGGCTTGCCGTTCAGCGTGGCCGACTGTATGTAACAGGCATCGGGCGCATTCCCCTCCGTAGTGACTACAAACTTACGGCCTTTGGCATAACGGCGGTCGAGCACGATTTCCACACGGTCGAACACAGGAGCTGTCAATTCATAACGCGTCTCGCCCGGACAAAGCGGATGGAACCCCGCAGAAGCCAGGATATACCAGGCCGACATCTGCCCCACATCCTCATTGCCGCACAGTCCGGCCAGACTGTTCTTGTAAGCGTCGGCACAAATCACACGCGTCCAGTACTGCGTGAGCCACGGTGCCCCCAAGCGGTTGAAGAGGAAAGGCACGTGGTGCACGGGTTCATTGGCATGGTTGTAATAAGGATTCCAATAAAATTCGCGCGGCGTGTTTTCAAAGAAGGATTCCAAATCGGCCAGCACCTTGTCGCGGCCGCCCATGATTTCCACCATGCCGGGCACGTCGTGCGGCACGAACCAACCCTGTTGATAGGGATTACACTCCATGCAACCGTACCACTCCTGCAAGCGTCCCTTTTCCGGCCAGTCCGCCCACGAGCCGTCGGCATTGCGCACGCGGAACCATCCCTTTTCCTTATCAAAGATTTTACGGTATGCCTGCCCGCGTTGGTGGTAAGTGCCGGCATCCTCCGTCTTGCCCAGAGCCTCGGCCCATTCGCCTACGCACCAGTCGAAGTATCCATATTCCAACGTTTCCGATATGCCGCTGCCGCCGGGCGAGTATCCCAGTTCCGGATGATGGCCGATGCGGTCGGCCGTCTGGCGGGCAAAGCGGTAGGCTTTCTCCACGTCGTATCCGCGTATGCCTTTCATATAGGCATCGACGATGACGGCTATGGCCGGATTACCCAACATGCAGCCGCTGTAAGCGTTCAGGAACTCCCAACGTTCGTACACGCCCGTACCGTTTTCCTCGGCCAGAGTGACAAACGAGTTGATCATGTCGTTCACCACCTCCGGATTGATAAGGTTTTGCAGGGGGAACTGGCTGCGGAACACATCCCAACCGCTGAATACCGTACGCTTCTTGAATGCGTCGGTCTTGTACACCTTCCGGTCTCCTCCTACGTATTCACCCGTCACGTCGCGATAGTCACGCGGGTCTATCATCGTGTGGTACAGCGAAGTATAAAAAATCGTGCGCTCATCCTCCGTCCCCCCGAAGATTTTGATTTTCGACAAAGCCTCGTCCCACAGCGCAGCCGCCTTTTCACAATACCGCTCGAAGTCCTCACCCTTCAATTCGGCTTTGAAGTTCGCCTCCGCCCCTTCCAGACTGACAAAGGAAATGGCCGTGCGCATCAGCACCTGTTCGCCTTCACGCGTGGGGAACTCCGTATAAAATCCCAGGTGGTCTCCCTCCATGCGGTCGGGACGTTCCGTCACCTTCGCCCGACGCACCGCCTCGGCAAATTCCGGCGAAGTCACGTTTTCCAACTTGCGCCCCATGCCTTCGGGAAATTCGGCCGACCATACGCCGTAACGTTCCAACGGCTTGCTGAAACGGGTGTAAAAGTAGACCGTATAATCGGCCTTCCCTCCCCCGTTGCCCCAACCGCCTCCGTCGGGCGTGCAACGCATCCATCCGCGGATGGTGTAGTCGTCCACACGCTCCACGTACTGCCGGACAGACGTACCGCCCACACGGCGGGCCAAGTCGATTTGAATGCGCGAACATTCGTTTTCCGGATAAGTGAAACGCATGACCCCGCCGTGAGGCGTGGCCGTCAGCTCCGCCCGGATGTCATAATCGGTCAGGCGGACAGCGTAATATCCTGCACGTGCCGTCTCGTTCTCTTTGTCATAACGCGAACGGTAGCCCTCTTCCGGACGTTCCGCCTCGCCGCGATACGTATGCAAAGGTCCTGTGGTGGGCATCACCAGATAATTCCCCAAATCGCCATACCATCCGACACCGCTCATCTGGGTCAAGGCAAAGCCTTCGATGGTCGTATGTTCATAACTGTACCCCGAACCGTTGTCGCCTCCGGTAATGGTATTGGGGCTGACCTGCGTCATGCCCCACGGCGTAGCCACACCAGGAAAGGTCTTTCCCAACCCATGTTCGGCCTTGGCCATTTGCGTGTTCGTCGTGGCTCCAATAAACGGATTTACATACTCCGACAAGCGTTTCCCGTCACGAGCCTGCACGCCCAAAGACCACACGACCGCTATGGTCAGCACTCCGGCCTGCTTCAAATTCATCTTTATTTCCATGATATTCCGTATGATATTTAAATAGTATAACTCTGTGTACAAAAGTACGAAAAGAAAAACTTGCCCATGTCCGAAATTCTCGTCAAAAACATGTAATTTTGCTTCATAGTCAATATTTTTTATTGCAGGCCGTAAAACTGGCAGTCCATCAACAACACTCTATCATTCAACCACTTCCGATTCTTTAAAAATCATCAGGAGATTGATTTTTTATTCTGCGCCAAACGATTTTCCACTCTCATGAGATTGATTTTTCGTTCTGCGCCAAACGATTTCACGAACTCCGCTCAACAATCCACCGCCCCCTGTTTGTCAAAATAAGCCACCACACCTCCGGCATTCCGCACCGCCTCCTGTCCACCCCCAAACGCCCCACCACAAAATCGTCCATATCATAAGTGATTCTATCCATTTCCCAAACCGTAAAAAGCATGTTACTTTGCATCCGGAAACAAACAAACTTAAATCAACTCATTCACATGAAGACGAAAACGAACCTTTACCTGTTTTTGATTGCGCTGATTTCTGCCATGGGCGGATTCCTCTTCGGTTACGACTGGGTCGTCATCGGTGGCGCGAAACCTTTTTATGAACAATATTTCCAGATTGCAAACAGCCCCACGATGCAGGGTTGGGCCATGAGCAGCGCGTTGATAGGCTGCCTCATCGGTGCGTTGAGCGCAGGAAAGTTGAGCGACCGATTAGGACGTAAACCGATTCTGATCGTGGCCGCAGGGCTGTTTATCTGTACAGCCATAGGGACCGGTGCAGCGAATTCCTTCGGATGGTTCAACGTGTTCCGCCTCATCGGCGGATTCGCCATCGGCATCGCCTCGAGCCTTTCTCCTATGTATATAGCGGAAATCGCCCCGGCCCACTTGCGCGGACGTTTCGTGTCCATCAACCAGTTGACGGTGGTACTGGGTATCCTCAGCGCACAAATCGTCAACTGGCAGATTGCCGAACCGGTGGCCGACCATGCCACAGCCGAAATGATCCGTCTGTCATGGAACGGGCAAACGGGATGGCGGTGGATGTTCTGGGCCATGACCGTACCCGCTGCGCTGTTCTTCTTCTTCAGTTTCGTGTTGCCCGAAAGCCCGCGTTGGTTAGCTTCGTCGGGATATAAGGAGAAAGCATTCAGAATCTTCACGAAGATAGGCGGCGAGGCACATGCCCGTGAAGAACTGGCCGCCATCGAAGCCGCCTCGCGCGAAAAGACCGTGGAGGGCGGATTCCGGCAGTTGCTCCATCCCTCGATGCGCAAAATCCTGCTCATCGGAGTGGTAATGGCCGTGTTGCAGCAATGGTGTGGCATCAACGTCATCTTCAACTATGCCCAGGAAATCTTCATGGCTGCCGGTTACGGCGTGTCCGACGTGTTGATGAACATCGTGGTGACGGGAGTAACCAACGTGATTTTCACCATTCTGGCCATGTGCGTGGTAGACCGTTGGGGACGCAAGGCACTGACACTCTTCGGCGCGTTCGGCCTGACGTTAATCTACACTTTCATGGGCGCAGCCTACTGGTTCCACATCAGCGGCGTACTGCTGCTTGTCATCGTGGTGGCCGCCATCGCCTGCTACGCCATGACACTGGCTACGACCATGTGGGTCATCATCTCCGAAATATTCCCCAACCGCATACGGGGTGTGGCCATGTCTGTTTGCACATTTGCCTTGTGGGCAGCCTGCTTCATACTGACTTACACGTTCCCTGTACTGAACACGGGACTGGGCGCAGCCGGGACATTCTGGCTCTATGGCATCATCTGCCTCGCAGGAGGCATCTTCGTATGGCGCCGCCTGCCTGAGACGAAAGGCAAGAGCCTGGAAGAAATCGAACACGAACTTATCCAATAACTTCATACATCATGGAAAAAATCACATCCTATTTGATTCAAAGCACGGTGAACACCTCCGAGGTGCGTGCATGGGAAGAGGACATCCTGCTCCCCACCTACGAAATCGGCAAGGAAGAAAAGAACCCGATTTTCTTGGAAAAACGTGTATACCAAGGCAGCAGCGGTTCGGTATATCCCTATCCGGTAGTAGAAAAAATCTCAGATGAAAAGAAAGACAAGCTTTACCATGCGCTCTTCATCGAGAACGAATATATCAAGGTGATGATACTCCCGGAACTGGGCGGACGTATCCACATGGCCTACGACAAGGTAAAGCAACGCCACTTCGTGTACTACAACCAAGTGGTGAAGCCCGCGCTCGTCGGGTTGACCGGCCCGTGGATTTCGGGCGGTATCGAGTTCAACTGGCCGCAACACCACCGCCCGTCCACGTTCCTGCCCACAGACTTCTCCATCGAGGAGCATGCCGACGGCAGCAAGACAGTATGGTGCAACGAAGTGGAACGCATGTTCCGCACCAAAGGCATGCAAGGCTTTACGCTCTATCCGGGCAAGGCATACATCGAAATCAACGTGAAGATTTACAACCGTACGTCTTTCCCCCAGACGTTCCTGTGGTGGGCAAACCCGGCCGTGGTGGTCAACGACCACTACCATTCAGTGTTCCCGCCCGATGTGAACGCCGTGTTCGACCATGGCAAGCGTGACGTGTCATCGTTCCCCATCGCAACAGGCGTGTACTATAAACAAGACTACTCTGCCGGTGTGGACATCTCGAAATACAAGAATATCCCCGTGCCGACCTCATACATGGCCATCCAATCGAAATTCGACTTCGTAGGAGGCTATGAAGAAGACGTGAAAGGCGGATTGCTCCACGTGGCCGACCATCACGTGTCGCCGGGAAAGAAGCAATGGACATGGGGAAACGGCGACTTCGGACGCGCATGGGACCGCAACCTGACGGACGAGGACGGCCCGTACATCGAACTGATGACGGGCATGTACACCGACAACCAACCGGACTTCACTTGGTTGCAGCCCTACGAGGAAAAGTCGTGGAAACAGTACTTCATGCCTTACGCCGAGGTGGGCTACGTGAAGAATGCCACCAAGGACGCGTTGCTGAACATGGAAGTCAAGGAGGGCAAAGGCAAAGTCATCCTGTACACCACCGGAGTGAACAAGGACGTGCATGTATTCGTCAAGGACAACGTGGGCGGTGCCACCCTTTTCGACAAAGTCATCTCCATCTCCCCGGCAGAACCGTTCCAAGCAGAATTTGCAGCCGAGGGCTTGAAAGACGAAGACATCCTGGTTGAAATCCGCAACCATGAAGGCCGTATCCTGGTAAGCTATCAGGCCGACAAACCGGAAATCAAGCCCGTACCGGATCCGGCCAAAGCCGCCAAAGACCCGAAGGACATCGCGTCCATCGAGCAACTTTTCCTGACGGGACTGCACTTGGAGCAATACCGCCACGCGACTTACAACCCGATGGACTACTATGAGGAAGCGTTGCGCCGCGAACCGGGCGACGTGCGTTGCAACAACGCCATGGGGTTGCTCCTGATGCGCAAGGGACAATTCGCCAAGGCTGAAGGTTATTTCCGTAAATCCGTCGAGACCCTGACGGAACGCAATCCGAACCCTTACGACGGTGAACCGTATTACAATCTGGGTTGGAGCTGTCTGATACAGGACAAAACGGACGAGGCGTACGACGCTTTCTTCAAATCGGCTTGGAATGCCGCTTGGCAGGATGCCGCCTATTACAACTTGGCTGCCATCGACTGCCGCAGGGGCAACTTCGAGA
>ULXD01015640.1_pt1 | contig 18337 bp, 10 predicted proteins | sample 1960961 | NCBI WGS metagenome assembly ULXD01 (sample SAMEA4835829, study PRJEB28245) | human gut metagenome | biome: gut microbiome; material: fecal sample | place: Denmark | collected 2008 | reverse complement strand
TCCGGGCGCTCTTTTAAGCAGGGATATATCTTCAAATAATCGACCCGATATGGGTCATTGTGATACGACATCTTCTGTCCTCCGTTTCATCATTTTGAAAATTCCAAAAACGATGAAGCGGAGGGCCTCGGCATCTCTCGCAGGCCGAAGCCCAGCAAAACAAAACGCTCATTCAGTTCCTTTCTGGAACCAAATGAGCGAAAAAAGCCGCTTGATCTGCCTTCCCACTATGGCCGCATTGATTCGTCTCACTCTCTTTGAGAGCAAGGACTGCAAATCAAGCGACACATGGGAAGGTCACGCATCAAGCGGCTCCGGGGTACAAACTTGGATATTCAATTTTTAGTTGTCAAGAGCAAGGCGTTTATTACACGCCGTTACATCTTAAAACCGGTTAAGTCGAAATGCCACCGGCGGGAAAAACACCTGTTCTCCGCAATGGGGGCATTTCACATAAACTGCGCCGTGATTTCCTTTGCACAGGATCTCTAACTTGTTCTGGCAATACGGGCAAATCCTCGCCATTGTAATATGGCTGGAATACTGTTTTTTCAGTTCCTGCTGTTCTGTCTGAATACAGGAATAGCGTTGAGGATCCAGTTCCCTTGCATTGATTTTTGCCATACTTTCTCCCTGCCATATCAGGCGATCTCATTTTTCTCTGGAAATATATCTACCAGTGCATACGGGTCATACAAATCATTTCTTCCAACCAAGCCGAGCTGAGATGATCTTATGGCCAGTGCTGTTTTGGACACGCCGAGCCGCTTTGCGGCCTCTGAAAAACACTCATAGTCTTTGCGTGCATATATGCGATTCAGCACGCCGATGCCATCTTTCAGGCCAACATCTGCCATGTGGCGATACACCAGTTCCTTTGGCAAAAGGAGAAATGAAGTCAACACATTGGTCTGCCACTCCTCCCAATCCAGAACAGGGTACTGCGTATGTTCATCTGCCATGCGAAATACGCAGCGAGGAGTTTGCACCTCATATTCTTCTGGATACAGCATCCAAAACAGTTGATGCGCTGCTTCGTGCATCATAGTAAAGTTCAAACGGCCAATCTGATTTTCAGCCACAAGGCTCTGATCAATGAAGGCCGTTTTTCCGTCTAATTCGTAATCGAGCCTTGTGCCATCCCTTTGGGGGATCGTTATGATCACCCCCGATGTTGCCGTAAGGCCGATGGCGTCATGTGCTTCACTGATATCTGCAAATGTAAATTGCAGGCCACACATTTTCTCCGCAAAATCTGCCGGATCAATATGATCGACCTTTTGAGGGACTTTTTTAAGGTAATCACGAAGCAACCTGCGGGAAATGTGTTCGATGTCTTTCCGTGAAAGCCAGAGCATCTACCTGCGCCCCTTTCTATTCCAACGCGTCCACAAATTAGAACATCTGTTCGCTTCTTGTTAAGGAGTATAGCACGCCCGCTAATCTATGTCAAGTGAAATAAATCGCTCGTATTTTGTACAAAAAATAATCGCCATTTCCTTTGCATTATCATTACACCAGCTGTTGGTGAGTGGAGGTATTGATTTGGTATTTTTAATAATGATAGTTCAAGAGTTTTCACAAAATCAACAAAAATTTCGACTTGATATTGCCAAAGGAGAATATAGCGTATAAAATAATTGGCAGAAATGGAAAAATATAGCCGAATCGCGGGATATCACTATAATCAAAAATTTTGAAGAGAGAATGGTTGTTTGATGTGATCAGATAAAGTAGTACGCTTCTGCTTTAATCAACATCTTCTGATCGCAGCATGGGGATCGTGTATGATTTAAGAACGCACATGGAATGGGAAAGGGAGTGATGCCTATCCATAGAGGTTCCAACGGCGCTATTTCAGAATAGAGAAGGAAAAATGTATTCTACTTACAGGAAAGGAAGGATTTAAGTGAAAGGTGCGAAGAAGCATTTTAGCAGAGCATTAACATTGCTGTTAAGCGTTCTAATTATGCTCCAAACAGTTACTGTTCCGGCATTTGCTGCTGAAAATGCTACAGAAAATGTAGAAGTAGCAACTAATGACGCATCTACGGAGGAAGAAAGTACATTCAACCTTATAAAAGCCGATGTTCAGATCGATGATGAATATGGCAACGAGACAGATTATATATCGGAGGTACAAATCCCCGATTTGGAACAAATTAGCGAAGAAACGCTCGTGGAGAATGGCGTTTCGATTCATAGCGACTATCCTGGTGATGCTATGGTCTATCTGACCCAAAGATGGCTGAATCAGGAGTATGGTGATGTGCCGGGCTTTGGATATGTCACCGAAGACGGTAGAACGGGGTGGGATACCGTTTACGGTCTTACGAGAGCTCTGCAGGTGGAACTTGGAATCACAGATTTGGCAGATAATTTTGGCCCAACTACAGAGCGCCTTTATAGCCAGAATCTGCTGCGGCGCCAGGATGGTGTCACAAATCGGAAGTTTGCAATATTGCAGGGAGCGCTTTGGTGCAAAGGGTATAACCCTGGATATAATCTGTCTGAAACCGAAGATGGCACCATTGTATTCAATGGTGTGTTTGATGCTGAGGTAGAAAGGGCCATCATTGAATTAAAAGAAGATGCCGGCCTTATCAATCCAGATGGAGTCGTGACAGTTAATATCATGAAAGCCCTGATGTCCATGGATTCATTTAAACTGTTAAGCTCCTACGGGGGAACAGCGGCTGTTCGTGAAATGCAGCAAAAGCTGAACCGCAGGTATGAGGCATATACCGGGATCACTCCTTGTGATGGTGTGTATGGCAGAAATACAAACAGGGCTCTGATTTATGCGTTGCAGGCCGAGGAGGGTATGCCAACAGATGTTGCAAATGCAAACTTTGGCGTAACGACAAGATTGTGCTGCCCGGAAATTCCATACGCCAGAAATTCTTCATCAGCAAGAAGATACCCGGGGACATCATCAGGAAGCTACTATTCGGCTGCACAAATCACATCCATTACGGAGTTACTGCAGTTTGCATTGCTAGTTAATGGATATAATGTTGGTGCAATAGATGGAGAATATGGCCCTGCAACAAAGCAAGCTTTATACGATTTTCAAGCAAAAATGAAAATCACACCGACTGGATATGCAGATAAAACCACATGGCTTTCTTTGTTTGTTAGTTGTGGAGACACCTCTAGATCGGCATTGGCTGCGGACTGCGCAACCCAGCTCACAGCCGCAAAAGCGAAAACACTATATGACAATGGCTATCGATACATAGGAAGATATCTGACCGGAAATAGTAAAAAAATTACACGCAGCGAGGCACAAATTATCTTCGATGCTGGGCTCAAGTTCTTCCCAATATACCAATCCTCGGCAAATTACCTTGAATATTTCACTCCGCAGCAGGGAGCTGATGACGCACAAAAGGCCAAAAAAGCAGCAACAGAGCTTGGCCTCCCTGAAAATACCATAATATATTTTGCGGTTGATTTTGATTGCCTGGATTACCAAATAACTAACAATGTTATCCCGTATTTTGAAAGAGTACACAATGAAATGGCGGATAGTGGGTATAGAGTTGGTATTTACGGAACAAGAAATGCGTGCATGCGAGTTTCCAATCTTGGATATGCTTATAGCAGCTTTGTGGGCGATATGTCAACTGGCTTTAGTGGCAACTTGGGCTTTAAAATGCCTTCAAACTGGGCTTTTGATCAATTTGTAACTACTACTATCGGTAGTGGCAACGGTGAAATAGAGATAGATAAAGATGGCTATTCAGGATATGATCCAGCCGTTTCAAGATTGAATGCTATAAGTTCTGGACCATCTCCTGATGACCTATTCATTGGAAATGCGGCGAGCGATAAAATAGTAGGACCCACCGTAGATATTTTAGGTTTTCAAGTTCCCTTGTTTGAATTTGATGTGGGATTAGAGTCAAAAGATTTTGCGAAGATGGAAGTAGACTATGATCCTTCGGAGAATACATTTAAAGTCCTAATTGGACTAAATGAGAGAAGCTTATCAAACGAAACTACTGGTGGAAGTACAAGGAAAGGTAAATTTAAAGAGTACTATAGAGAGACAAAAACCACAATTTCTTTAATGGGAGAAAATAACCAAGAATTTACAAGACACTTTAAGGACTTCAAGGGTAGTCTATACCAAAAGGGTACAAAAGTGGGTTTCGACTGTGATGTCTATGTGTTTGGATATATGACAGTAGATGCCTATACTGGCAATTTGACAGAAGGCGGTCTAGCGGTAGTCGGAACAGCAGAAGAAAGTATATCCTACTTAATAGTTCCCTTTGTATATGCAAAATTTGCAATTGAAGGCTCAATTAAAAGCGGATTTGGTTTGAAAATAATTGATACTGGGAAAATAGCGCTTAACGGGAATATGAAAATTAGTGTTAAGCCTAGCTTTAGTGTAGGTGTCGATTTTTTAGTCGCTAACGCTTATGCGGGAATAGACGGATTGTTAGAGTGTAAATTGGACCTTCCTGTATATAAATTTAGCGAGTCATTTTCGGCCAAATTGAGTGCATCTGTGTTTTTTGAGTATCAAGCTCTTTTTTGGGGCAGAAGTTATGAATGGAAATTTGCGGAAACAGACTTGTACCCAACCCCAAATTCCGCAAATATAAATACAATGTCTATCCGAAGGGATGATCTTGAATTTATTGAACCATTGCCTCAGTTATCTTCTTTCAGTAATGCAACTAGTGCAGCCGATGAAAGTGTTTTGAGTTCCAATGTTCAAGTTTACTGCAATCCTAAACTTGTAAGCTTGGGCAATGGGAAAATGCTACTAATCTATATCGCAGATGATATGGATAGAACTGCAACAAACCGTTCTGTTTTGATGTATCGTGTTTATGATGGGGCTTCTTGGGGTGCTGCTCAGCCAGTACTGGACGATTCTACCGCAGACTTTGAACCATATATTTTTTCGGATGGCAATGGCGGGGCACATGTAATTTGGCAAAATTGCAATTCTGTTCTAGGCCCTAATGCTACGCTTGATGAAATGGCAGCTGCAATGGATCTGTATTATACATATTGGAATGGTACATCATTTGTTAATACTACGGCGATTACTGCCAACAACGCAAATTACGAAATGTCGCATAGGATTGTTTCTTCTGGTGATAGCATTTCGGTAATATGGCAACAGAATTCTGAAAATGATGTTTTTGCACTTAATGGAACAAACTCCATTTTCAGAAAACAATATGTAAATGGTGCTTGGGAAAATACCGAGGTTATTGCAAGTGGACTAACTGTTGTAACAAGTATTGATACTGCATATGCAGATGGCAATAATGTTGTTGCTTATACTGCAAAGACTAATTCCGATTCTTCGGATATTAGTGATTTGGAGGTTTTTTATTACAATGGTAGTGAGACCATCAGATTGACCAATGATTCAATTCCGGATTATTCGGTAAGTTTGTTAAACAATGAACTTTACTGGATAAGCGGCGATTCAATCGCTTGCATTTCTAACGGAAATGTAGAAACTAGATGCACCATTGTCTCTGAGTTAAACAGCAATGTTACAAGAATCAAGGCACTTAAAGATTCGGGTGGAAAAAAGGCGATTGTTTGGCAGCAAGAATGTGATTCCGATGTGAACTTCTATGGTGTAAACTACAATGACGTTACTAGCGCATTTGGAACAGTTGAACCCATTTCGACAGATTCTGGAATCGTTCGTGGTTGGGATGCTTGTATGCTGCCAAATGGTCAAATTGAACTGGCATATGGCTTTGCAGAGAAATTGCAAGAAGCTGTAAACGGAAAGCCTTATGGGCAAATTGATTTGGTACAGAAAACGGCAAACAGATTTTATGATGTCCATGTAGATCCTGTTGTTTCCTATTCAGGAGTTATTGAACCAAACAAAGATATTAGCATACATATTAATGTTCTCAATAATGGATCCATGGATATAAACCAGTTCACAGTGAAGATCCTCGATACTGACAATACTACTCTCCAGACATATACAATTGATCATGATTTAGCTGTTGGAGATAGTGGCGAATTAGAAATTCCTTTTTCACTTCCTGCCAGTATTGAAAAGACCAATTATACCATTCAAGTCTATCCTGCAGGTCAAAAGGATGCGTTTGACTCGGATAACGAAGCGATTCTTACTATAGGTTTCGCTGATATTTCTATTGATAATATCCAGGAAAGTCGAACAGAGGCCGGTCGAACGTTGACAGTTACTGTGAAGAACAGTGGGTACACTACGGTAAACTCAGCAACCTTAAAGTTCTTTAAAGTTACTGATGATAGAACGCTGATTTCAACTGAACGCATAGAGTCTCTCGATCCCGGAGCTGAGAAGACATTCAGATTCAGCATCGGTATGGATGAGTTCTCTAATGATGTGTCGGGAGAAACGAAAACATACTTCTTCTTGGTTGAAACCGAAGAATTAGAAAGCGATCGTGGCAATAACAGTGAATTTGTATATCTGTATCCTGATTATGATATCACCTTAATTGCCGGCGCTGGCGGAAATGTTTCAGGCGGTGGTACTTATGTTAAAGGAGATGACGCTATCCTTATTGCTACACCATTGTCAGGGTATATTTTCGATGGATGGTATGAGAACGGAGAATTGCTGTATGGAGTTTCTAATGAATACGAAATTACCGTCGATTCAAACCGTACTCTCGAAGCTCGCTTTAAAGAAAACGATCTACAGATTACAGATGTTGAGATTTTTGGCACGCTTGCGGCCGGAGAAACCATTTCATTCACTGTGAGTGCGACTGGAGGAGTACAACCGTGGCAATGGGAGTTTTACATTCAGTCAGATAATGAGGTGGTGTATTCAGATAACGCTGCGATAGTTAACTTCATGGAGTGGACACCATCTCAATCTGGTACGTATGTTTTTTTGGCTTTTGTAACCGATGCAACCGGAAAAAGAATATCGTATAGAACACAGTTCGTAGTCAGCTGATGATTTATCGGGGAATGCAAGGAATAATAACCTTGCATTCCCCCGAACCATCATATTTATTGAAATTTTTATAGGCTTCGCAAATATAATTTTATTCAATCATGACCATGGGCGTATATACAATGGAGATGCCTACTTTTAATACACTTGCTACTTCTTGTTGCAGCGAAGAAAGTACAAAAATATATGGTTATGAGAGGATCTGGAGTATTTTGACCAATAAGAGGGCATCTAGGAGGAGAATCATTGAAAAAACAAAAATGGGAATATACAATTACGAACGGAATAACCGGAGTTATAATATCCTTTATTATGCTCACCATATTTGGTAGCCTGGCACTTTGGTTTCGTATCAGCCGGAACGGGGCAATCATCATTGGCATAATATTGGTGATCTTTGCATCGCTTGCCTTTTTCCTAGCCTTGTACCGCACATTATTTTTCAGGGTACTGATTGATAAAGACGGATTCTTCTATCAGACCGCTCCAGGTAACGGAAGATACTATCACTACTACACAATCCTCCAAATATGGGTCAGCAGTGGAAACGATGCAAATGCACAGCAAATGCAATATTGCAACTTTGAAACACAGGACGGAAGAATCATGAGATTTTTCTTTAGAAATCCAGATTGGGATGCCGTGGACTATTTAATCGCCCGAGTAGAAAACACTGCGGGACAGGTGCAAAAGGACGACGATGACCTTGTGATCAGCGGCAGAGTACAGGGCGGTGTCAGGCTCGTCGCAGCTGTCTGTATTTTGGCGGCGGTTTTGCTTGTGAACATTTATCTGCGCACTCAGGGCTTGTCACCCATTATCTGTGTACCGCCTATAGTGCTGGCAGTAGCAGCCTTTTTTGTGTTGGTGAGTCATAATCTGTTCTACAAAATTCTGATTCAAAAGGACGGATTTTACTGCCGAACCAACCCCTTTGACGGAAAATACTATAAATACAGCGAAATTTCAAATTGCCACCTGACAGAGGTGGTGCAAAGGCAAGGTTCCGTCCGCAACGGCACCAGACGGACGGGATATTCTTACTATTTTACATTCACTGACTCCATTGGTAAGCCGCATAAGATTCTGTATGATAAGGCTTTGTTTCAACGGGAAATGGAGGTGCTGATGGAGCGAAGCAAGGAGGCATAAGAATTAGGAATGTGGAGAAAACAAAATAGAAAATTTTCGCTTTATTTCCGAATCATGGGCTTAGTGATGCTAATCGTGGGCATCGGCCTGATTGTCGACGGGATAGGAGACTATGCAGACCAATCCCACCAGAAGGATTGGATCTCCATAGAGGCCACGGTCACGGATGTCTCCAGCAAAGAAGACACTTCCCCAACACTGCATAGCAGCCACAGTACCTACTACATCATGGCATATGAGTATGCCGTGGACGGGGAGACCTATACGGGCCGCACCGGGCGTATGTCATCGCCCCACCTGATCGGCACTGCCATTACCGTGAAATATAACCCGGAGATGCCGGAGGAGAATACGGCGATCCTCTCGCCCAATACCCATGATCTGGTGGTCCTTTTGATTTTGGGAACGGCCATCGCAGTGGTGGGCTTTTTCCTCTCTGGGGGGGTGGAGCTGTTTCGCAATCTCCTGCGAAAGAAGCACACTGAGGAGCCGAAGGAATCGGTCCCGAAGACAGATATAGGGTTTGATTCAACGGCCATTGCAAAGATCCCGGCAAAGCAGTGGGTTCCCCGACTTGCGGCTTGGCTTCTTGCGTTCGTTGCCGTTATCCTTTTCGTGAAATTTTTCCTTACGTCGGGAGCTGCGGACTTGGATGAGTTCCGCAATGCCGCAGTGGCGACCGGCTACACCGCTGTGGACTCCACGGAGGACGTTCGCCAGAGATGGGGCGTCGGGTCCATGTTGATCCGCTCTGTTTCTGTGCATGAGGACTCCTTACGGTTAGACTTCTGTAGGCTGGATTCCGCAGACGGCTGCCGCCGCATCTATGCCGCTGCGACCCTCCCAATCACCGGTGAGGTGACGGAGAGCAATACCGCTGCTCGTCAGATCTATGCCGTTGACAGCCCCACGAATTTCGCCGCAAAGATCCGTAGCGGCAGGATGATGCTTTATGTGTATACCACGCAGGAGGATAAGGCCGATGTGCTTGCGTTTCTGGAAACTGTGGGCTGGTGGAGCGAATAAGAAACGGAAAATTTACCACTGCAGAACTATGAATTCTAATGTCAAAGTAATTGGAGGCATGGGGTCAGAGATAGCATTGGTTGTTCGGCTAAGGTGGAAGATTCTAATCATAAGAGCTATTGCTTGTTCTTTCTCTGTCTTAATATCCTCCGATAGAGTGAGTCCTTCTGGGTGCGCCATGATGACGCTACCCTTATGACAGCTTGAAAGCGCACTTCTCCCTTGGCGGGAAGTGCGCTTTTCTTGCCTATTTGAGCCGGTAAAAATTGCTGGTCAAACTGCCGTTGGGATAAGGTACAATAGTGAGGATCATGATAATGTACAATAACTTGCGCAAATTGAAAAGAGCATAAAAAAGACATAGCTTGCAGGCTCTGGTAAAATGAAGTTACCACACAAACATTCGAAAGAAGACAGCAAACTATGCCCGAGAAGATTGTACAATGCAATGAGGAAATTATCAAGGGGCAGCTCAAAGAATTAGTTCGAGGAAGTGTAGAGGAAGCCCTGAACGAGCTGCTGGAGAAGGAGGCGGAGTCCCTGACGCAAGCCGCCCGCTATGAGCGCAGCGAGGCCCGTCAGCCCTACCGCAGCGGCCACTACGACCGGAATCTTACCACAACCTCCGGTGACGTCACGCTCCACATGCCCCGGCTCAAGGGCGTGTCCTTCGAGACTGCCACACCCGGCGGTACCGCCGTCGGGAGAGCAGCGTGGAGGAGGCCCTCATCGAGATGTACCTGGCAGGCGTTTCCGTGCGCCGGGTGGAGGACATCACGGAGGCCCTGTGGGGCAGCAAGGTTTCGCCCGCCACCATCAGCGAGCTGAACAAGAAAGCCTACGGCCACATCAAGGATTGGCGGAATCGTCCCTTGCAGGGCGGCCACTATCCATACGTCTACGTGGACGGCATCTACCTGCGCCGCAACTGGGGCGGAGAGTACGAAAATGTTGCTGTTTTGGTGGCGATCGCCGTGAATGAGGACGGTTTTCGCGAGGTTTTGGGTGCCGCTGAGGGCATGAAAGAGGACAAGGCCAGCTGGGTCAGCTTCTTCCAGTGGCTCCGTGGGCGCGGCTTGGACGGCGTGAAGCTCATCGTCGGTGACAAGTGCATGGGGATGCTGGAGGCTGTGGGCGAGGTGTTCCCGGATGCCAAATACCAGCGCTGCACGGTGCATTTCTACCGCAATGTTTTCTCTGTTGTGCCCAAATCCAAGGTCAAAATTGTGGCAAAAATGCTCAAGGCGATCCACGCCCAGGAGAGCAAAAAAGCGTCCCGTGAGAAGGCGAAAGCCGTGGTCGCCGAGCTGCGCGCCATGAAACTGAAGGAAGCTGCCAAGAAGGTCGAGGACGGCATTGAGGAGACGCTGACCTACTGCGATTTTCCCAGCGAGCACTGGACGCGCATCCGCACCAACAACGTGATCGAGCGGCTGAACCGGGAGATCCGCCGCAGAACCCGCGTGGTGGGGACGTTCCCGGACGGCAACTCCGCCCTGATGCTGGTCTGCGCACGGCTGCGCCATGTGGCGGGCACCCAGTGGGGCAACAAGAAATACATGAACATGAAGCACTTGGAGGCGGTCATGGACGACGCCTCCGTTGCCGGCTGACTTCACTCCGCCGGAGCCTGCAAACAATTTTGCGCATAAATCTTGACGGGACCTTTTATTCCCTCCGTTTCGTCATTTGTGAAGAACTCGCAAACGGCAGAAACGGTGGGGCACGGCAATGAAATTGGTATCCGCATAATGAAAAGCGGACAAAAAGCCAAGGATGGCCGCAAAGGGCCATCCTTGGCTTTTTGTCCGCTTTGTTGTGTTGTCTGGTCGCATGGTTAGGCGGCCTCTCGAATATCTCCAGAGGCCAATGTGTTCCGGGAACTCCGCTTCCTATATCAGCGTTCTCTATATTCTGGTGCCTCCATTATCCTCCCATACCACTGCCGAGATCTTCTCCCAGATCGCAGGTATAGCACCACTCCACCACATCGCCGTTATTCAGTTGGTAGCGGGAGCAGCCGTAGTTAGGAAACCATCCGTTGACGGCATACATTCAGCCGGAGAGCTTCCCTACATCGAACTCGTACAGATTGTGAATACCCTCGATATAGGCACTGTTATACACCGGCGTAAAGCTGGACTCCATGTGTATCTTATTTGCCTTGCAGACACGCTGCAGTACATCGTAGACACTTTCGCCGTCGCTGAACGTTACCTCTGTGGCTGGAAGGATGATACCGTCCTCCGGCACAAGGGCTTTCTTGCTCTCAACGCACTTATCAATATTGTCCAAGATCGTCTCGCAAGAGATGGATATGATGCAGGTATACTTTGTGTCCGCATCCACATCGCTGTCCTGTGGCTCTACAGGAGCCGGTTTTCCCTCCGGCACAGGTCAGCAGGAGCAGTGCCAGAAGCAATGTGCACAGAGGTTTGGATCGCCGCATATCACTTCACCTCAATATCCGTCATGTCGAACAGGCGTGTCTGGCCCTGCCGGAAGCGGTCGCAGGCGACCAGTGCGTAGAAGCCCTGCTCGGTAGCCATACCTCATCGCTGTGACGGAAGCCGCCGCCCTCGCAGGCAAAGGCGCACAGGCCGTCCAGCGGGGACGCGCCGTTTTTTGCGAAGCGGCTGTCCGCTGCGGGATCAATGCCCAGCGCCGTCAGAGCCACGATGACCTGTGCGCAGGACTCGCTGTTGGCCGCGCCCCAGCTCATGAAGCCGCCATCGGCCTGCTGGGCATCGGACAGATAGGTCAGCGCCGCGTCAACTGCCGCCTTGATGTCTGTCTCCTCCTGATAAGGGGCCAGAGATGTCAGGGCCATGGCGGTCATGTCCACATCGGATTCGTCGCCCATCAACGCCCAGCCGCCGTCGCTGCACTGATAGGAGAGAATCTCCGCCACCAGTCCCTCGCGGGTGGTCTGCTCCTCGCCATCGGCGCACTGGGGAATATCGTAGCCATGGCAGTCCAGCGCGATCAGCGCCCAGATGGGGCCGTTGGTACCCTGTGCCCGCAGATAGGCCATGTCGGTTAGGCCCGCCGTCAGATCAACGCCCGCCATGTTGGCGGCATTATATCCGGCAGCCGTCAGGCCCAAGATGGCGCGGGAGTTCTCAGTGGATTTCGCGTGGTGCAGCCGCACGGAACCTGCTTGCTTGACATAGTCCTCTACCGTCTGCTCATAGCTCTGCGCAGTCTCATCACTGAGAAGTCCGGCACGGCTCAGGCCGATCACCGCCCACTCGCCGCCAACAGAGCCTGCGGAAAGCGTATCTTGCTCTTGTAGATATTTACCCGTTTCACGGTAGGCGGTCTGCCATGGTGCCTCCTCTGTCTTTGCGCCGCAGCCGGTCAGCAGCACCAGCAGGAGCAGCAGCGCAATGGAACGTTTTTTCATAGGCGTCTTCTCCTTGCAGAAATGTTTTTTGCCGTCAGTGCGGCTTACCCACCGTACAATGCGCACGGTGGGCAAGCTGGGGAGGTCATTTCATATCCGGATTATTTCCGTGTACCACTATGATTTATTGTTCCACCGGGAACTTTGTAATGTTGCCCAGGTAATACTGGCAGACCATCATGGCGTCGGAGACATCCATGGTGCCGTCGCCGTTTACATCGGCGGCTTTTTTCTGCGTATCTGTCGGGGTAACATTGCCCAGATAGATTTGGCAGATCAGCATGGCATCGGAGACATCAATGATGCCATCTGCATTTACATCTCCATATTTGACTGCACTCTGATCCGCAATGGTCAGGGTCAGGGTGGTCATGGGCTTGTCACAATGGACGCCGTATTCCATCTCCAGGGTGTCGCTGTTTTCTCGGTTTTGGTACATGGCGTAGGGGAAGGTGATCTGGAAGTCGGTATCACTGGCCTTCAGCGGCTTATCGGACCAGGTGACATACTTTGTCACATCGCGGGTCATGCCGTTGGCGTAGTAGGCCGTTACCTGCATACCGGTGGGGTCGAAGGTGTCTTTTACATTGTAGGTCGTCTTGTCCGGCAGCTTCGTGACCTCGATGCGTTCAATGGTGCTGCCCACGGCCATCAGGTAGGCGGAGTCGTTTTTGAAGTAGATCGTGCCGTACTCATCCATGATGGGGCTGCAAATGGCATACTGGGCCTGTGCGCCGCTGGGCGTGAAGATGTTGTAGGGCGTCGTATAGGTCTCCGTCTGACCGCTGGCCGTGTAGGTCTCCATGGTCTTCAGAGACACCTCGGTTTGGCCGGGCTTGTCCTCCAGCACCCGGAGCTTGCCGGGGGTGAAGTTGTCGAAGAAGTACACATAGACGCAGCCTGTTTCCTCCATATAGGCCGTGGTCAGAACACCGCTGGTCTGGGGATAGCCGTGGGTGCGTACCGTATAGGCAATCTCCCAGTTGGGGATGTCGATGACCGTAAGGTTATGGCCACTGTATGCGCCGAACTGTGCCGTGCCGGAGATGCCGATATAGGCCCGCCCATTGTAAATGGTGGGTGTGCAGGTGGACATGGCGGGATTGGCGGGATCGTCCGCATAGTTGTAGAGCTTCAAGGTGCGGACATCCTCAATGGTACCCTTTTCGTCCACAGTGGCCTCGTAGAAGTAGCCGCCCTTGCTGGTGAAGTAATACTTGCCGTTGTAATGGGTGATAGAGCTGCGGATGTCGCCGGTCACATTCATCTTGTAGGAGGACAGCAGTTCGCCGGTCTTGGGATTAAAGGACAGCAGACTGGGCTTGCCGGTGGTGTAGCCGGAAGCGCCGTCATCCGTGCCGATCAGCAGGAAGTCGTCGCACACATAGGCACCGGCCCAATAGAAGCCGCCCTTGCTGGTGTAGTACCAAGTGGGGAGCTTTTCTTCCATCGTCTGCGTGGGGTCCTCGTCGGTGGCGCTCAAGCACACATAGTGGGCCTCGTTGATCTCGCCCACCCAAAAACCGGTGTAGATGTAGCCATCGTGATAGACAATAGAGCTGTTGGGCTGACCGCCGATGGAGTCCCGATAGATCCACAGGGAGTCCAGGGTATTGGCGTCGAACGCCTGGATCGTGCCGTCAGACAGGCCCACGAAAATCATGCCGTTGGCGTAGGTGGGCGGGTTGATGGCGAAGCTGGAGTTGTGATCCATGGGCTTATCAATGAGAATTTCGCCGGAGATAGCATCCACCTTGTAAATGCGGGAGCCGGAGTAGGTGTAGATGGCACCGTCCACCAAAATGGGGCAGCCGCAGGCGTTCACATCGTAGCCGGATCCAATGGAGGTAGCCCAGTACAACTCGGCATCCTTGGCGTAGACCGGCGTCTTGTAGTCCACCACACCGTTATTCTCATTGTTTTGGCGTAAGTGGGGCCACGCAGAATCGAAATTGATGAGCTTGTCGTTGGCTGGAGCCTTCTTTAGCGTAATGGTCAGTGTACCGTCCTTGTCGGGGGCGGTATAGTGCTCCACCGTTTGACCGATGTACCCGGCGCAGGTGGTAGTGTAGGAATAGCTGGCACCGGGGGTCAGGCTGTAGGTGCCGTTTTTCTCCACGATGCGCTTGCCGTTCAGGTCGTTGGTCAGGAACACCGTGGCATCCGCCGGGGTCGTTTGGATGGTCAGTTGGATGGGGTCACTTTTCTGAACATGGACGGTATAGGTCAGCTCAATGCTGCCGGTATCTGCGTGGCAGACCTGTACCGAAATATCTTCATTATAAAGGTCTGTGTTCAGGACCGCTTCCGCGCCGGCCAGCGTATCATAGCGTACGCCGTTGACCTTGGCATAGTACCCGCCGCAGCAGGCGGTGTCTGTGCTGCTGTTGGGATAGGTGCCGGAGAGGTAGAGAGCGGCGGTCTCCCGGTCTACCTTAACATAATAATCCGTGGTATCTCGATCAAAGCGGGCTGTTGCGCCCTTTGGAGTTACAAAGGGCAGTGTCTCATCCTTTGTGGCAATAGTCAGGCTGGACAGGTGCAGCTGCCGCAGCAGCTGAATATCGTAGTCCTGATAGTAGGTAGTGCCGTTTTCTGTCTTGGAAATGCGGATCGTCACCGTCTGGCCGTAACCGGCCTTGGCCACGGCGTAGGTCAGGCTCTGAGCAAGACCCGTTTTGCTGACAGGCGTTGTGATCGTCTCCATCCGTGCGAGATTATGAATCTCCGGCACGGTGCTTTGGGTCCGATACAGCGCCGTCACGGTCCCGGTTGCCGTGGCCTGCATGGCAACGGAGCTGTTGCAGTCGGACACCGTATAGTTGTAGGTGTGGTCTGCCGCCGTGAAGGTCTTGTCGGCGGCGTAGGCGATCCGGCTGGAAGCATAGGTGCCGTTGTAGAATGCCAGATCGGTCAGCCAGTCGGTGGTGACAGGCTCCGGGACGGACACATTCAGTCCGCTGGAGGCCGTGAAGGTGATCTGCGTATGATACCAGGTGTTCTTCGTGGCGATGCAGGTATAGCTCTCGCCGGGGACCAGGTGATAGATCCCGTCCACCGGGGCAATCTCGGAGCCTGCTCCATTGATCACCTGCACCGTTGTTCCGGAAGGCACAGCCAGCGTCACCGGTACGGAAGCTACCTTCTGAATGTGGAGGGTATAGGTGCTCTGCTCCCCGTTGGGCGCTGCTACCTGAATCCTGTGATCCTGCGTGTCTCCGGTCAGCTGCACCGCCCCGGTTCCGGTGACGGTATAATCCTCACCAAATGGTGCGGCGTCAATATCCACAGTGGAGGACACGGTTTTTAGGCTGTACTCCCGGGTGTTGGGCGCAAACTCCAGGGGCAGCTTGGTCCCCTCCGCCGTGGCTGCCAGAGCCTTCAGCGTGGGCACACGGGTCACGGTGACATCGTAGGACTGAATCTGCGTGTAGCCGTCCGAGCCTGTATACTGTGCTTCCAGCGCGAAGGTCTTGCCCTCCATGCCAGAGGTCAGCAGATAAGTAAGGGATGTGGCTATGCTGTTCCAGCTGCGGGATGTGCCCGACATATCCTTGCCGTTGGTGCCGGTATAAATGGTGCGGAGCCTGGTGGTCTTGGTATTCGGAACATTGCCCATCACAACATTCAGGTACACGCTGCTCAGAGCATTGGCTGTATCCTCGATCCAATACTGCGCCGTGTGGTTCGCGCGGTTTTGTGCAGCGCGGTAGGGTTCTTGATCGACATCCAGCAGCCGGATATTGCCGAACCACTCGCCGTAGGGCAGGGTCGCAGAGACCTGGGCGTCGGCGGAGACCGTCAGCGTTCCCTCTGTGCGGTTATATCCGCCGTCGGACACACAGAACTTATAGTCGCCGGCGATGACTTGGACGCTGCCGGTGCCGGTGGTAACATTGCCATAGACATCCGTAAGGGAGAGGATCGGTGCCTCCACCGCATTGCCGTTTTGGGTTGCTGTGGCGGAGACGGTGTATTTGGTCCCGTCCAGAAGGGCCGCATATTCAGCAATGGCGTCTTTCAGGTTTTTCAGCAATGGTCCTGCCGAGTCGGCAGTTGCCGTCCGCAGGCCCTTCAGCGCCGTTGCGTAGGCATTGGCCGCTGCCGGATAATTCTGCACATGGTTGGTCATGTCCAGGTAATCCGCCATTTGGATAATCAGCTGGATAGCTGCGTCCGAATAAGTCGAAGATACATGGAAACAAAGGGCCTTGACGGAAGAAGCCGGAGCGTCCAGCTTATAGCCACCCTTGTCATAATAGAGCAGGTAATTGGCGGAAACGCCGTTGATCTCATAGACGAATCCGTTTTCCAGGCCGACAAAGTCAATATCTGAATCCGCCAGCGCCTGTTGAATGGTTTGCCCAGATTTATACTGGATACGGGTCGGCTCCACGATGGTGCTGTTGGCGTTCATAGCCACAAGCACAAAGCTACCGGCGTACTCCTCTGCGGCCATCGCCGTGGTCGGCATGATGGCAGAAACCAGAAGCACCAGACTCAGAAGCAGAGCCATTACTCTTTTGTGCATTTTCCTTCCTCCTTGTTTTCAATACAGGCAGTTCCATAGCCGGTACCGTATTCTCTCCCACGGTGTCCAGCTGTCCTTGCAGGCAGTCAGTACACGCATGGCAAATGAGTCAACCTGCTTGCGCTGCTCCGGGGTTATCTCCTGGGTGCTGAACAGCGCCTTTTGATTCAGTTCTGCGGCTTCTGCCGCACCCTCCGGGGGCCGGACCGTGCTGTGGCGCAGCAGGCAAACGGCATAGCCATAGCGCATGGCAATGGCCTCACGGTCGTCTGCGGCGTCGATGGCGGCCATCTTCTTCCGAAACACCCTGCGGCGATGGAAAATGTACCCGGCCAGCAGCAAGATCAGCAGCAGCGGAAGAAGCAGCAGGTAATGGGCATTCAGCGAGAAGGTAAAGCGGTCCTGCTTGTGCTCGTTGACCTCCTCCGGCTGCTCCACCTCTACAAATTGCTGGGTGTTGTTCTCGTAGGTATTCTCATCCGGGCTGTCGCCGCCCAGGGACAGTTCCTCGTCGTCTATGTAGCCGGGAGTCACCTCGAACGGCACAAAGCCGACACCGCTGACATAGTATTCCGCCCAGGCGTGGGCGTTTTCTTCCGTCAGGGTAATGGTCTCACCGGCCTTGTAGCGGGCGGCATCCTCTGCCGAGAGGTAATACCCCTCCACATAGCGGGCCGGAACGCCCATGTAGCGCAGCATCAGCACCGCTGCCGTGGCGTAATGGACGCTGTAGCCGTGTCCGCTGCGCTCCAGCGTATATTGTAGGAAGTCGCCGCTGCCGTTCATGGTCCGGGCAGTCTCATCGTAGGTCATGGCTTCCCGTAGATAGTCAAAGATGATGGTGCGGATGTCGCTGATGGTCCGGGTCTGGGTGTCCAGCTTCAATTGCCGCTGGAGGACGGCCCAGCTATCCTGGGTCATTTGCAGGTCCACGGCCCGGAGATAGTCGGCATAGGCCTGCTCCTTGGATAGATAGGTCTCGATGTTTTCCCGGCCCTGGGCTGTGGAGAGGTTCCGCTGGATCTGATACCAGTCCGGGACGCTGCCTTTCAGATAATACAGGCTCTCTGCCGGGGGCAGATTCGTGTCCCCGATGCGGTCCGCTGCCAGCGTTTCGCTGCCGTAGACGGCGTAGGGGTAGTAGCCGTGGGCGGAACAGGCGGAGAGATTTCGTATAGTCATGGACAGCGGTGTGGCCGTCTCCGTATAGCCATCCGCCAGTGCAATTTGACTCTGGCCGTAGAAACCCGCCTCATGGAGCCAATAG
>ULXD01009461.1_pt1 | contig 19154 bp, 14 predicted proteins | sample 1960961 | NCBI WGS metagenome assembly ULXD01 (sample SAMEA4835829, study PRJEB28245) | human gut metagenome | biome: gut microbiome; material: fecal sample | place: Denmark | collected 2008 | reverse complement strand
AGCTCTTCCGAAGGATAGAGCGGTTTTTCCAACAGTGCCAGCGCTTCTTCCCGAGTCATTTGACCGGAAACAATGAGGCTGGAGTAATGTGATTTCCGTTTATCCTTGCCAAACTTTGTGGGCAGGTAATAGCATTGCAGAAAGCGGGTCAAAATCGACTCATAATGCTTCCCTCCGTAATATTGGAAACCACAGAAGACCTCTAATGCATGGATAGCACTCCGGATATCATAAGGCATATTGTTCAGTGGGCGCAGATGAATGACCCCACTATGACGGCGCTTCAGGTAGCGATCCGTCAGTGTGAGGAATTGCGTATGAACAAGCGGCTGTTCTCCGAATTTCTTTTGAACGGCCTTGATGAATTTTCCGTCATTGAAGTTAATCCCTCGGCCGCGCTCCAAAATACTTTCGTGGGCAATATTATTGCCATCGAGTGAATAGCGGATGCGATTCTCCTTCGCATAGTCCTACAATGCTTTGACGATTAAGTTATCCTGTGCAATTGCGAGGTTTGGCAGACTTCCCTTCAGCAAGGACCGCAGAACATCCCGGTATTCCGCCATATCCGGCTGAATGGTCACCATTGTCACGCCGGTCTTCTCGACAAGCTTTCTTAGGTTTTCCGTCGCGATAGGATTGTCCAGTCCATCATCAATATGGACCGCCAGCATACGAAGCCCTTGTGTCCACCCCCAATATAAGATGTAAGAACTGTCGATGCCCCCGGAAACGCCAACAATACAGTCATAAGGGTCATTTTTGCAGGTTTCTTTGATTTCAGCAACCATCGCGTCCAGCCGCCGCTTTCCCTCTTCGTTCGGGAAGTACTCTGTGGGCATACGGCGAAGAACATCGGTACAATAGTTGCAACGCCCTTCGGCATCAAAGGTGATGGTTGGGTCAGATGCGTTATCCATAACGCATCTGGTGCAGCGCTGGTAAGTAAACACACTACTACCTCACAGTCAAATCAAATTTGTTTCATCTGGAAAACCGGTTTTATGCGCTCGCCGGACACTTGCTCATACACTTCTCCGCATTCTATGCAAGCCGTTGAACCGTGAGAAAATTCCAACTTGCTGCCACATTTGCAGACCCAACCGCAGAGCTTAGCGGGCACACCGCAAACCAATCCAAAATCAGGTACATCGCGGCTAACAACAGCCCCGGCACCAACAAAAGCATATTCTCCCACCGTATGACCGCAAATTAAGGTCGCATTTGCTCCGATGCTTGCCCCCCTGCGAACGATCGTTTTCCGAAACTCACTTTTACGGGAGACAAACGCACGCGGGTTAATAACATTGGTAAAAACACAGGACGGACCGAGAAATACATCATCCTCGATCACAGCGCCGCAATATAATGCCACATTATTCTTCACCGTGACACGATCGCCAATCGTCACACCGCCTTCAACAAAACAATGCTCGCCAATATTGCAGTCCTGCCCGATCTTTGCGCCAGTCATCACATGAGCACCCGCCCAAACTCGGGTTCCGGAGCCGATATCGCTGCCTTCATCTACAATGCTCAATGGATGAATATAAGAGATATGCGCGGCGCAAGAAGCATCATTTTTACCCTTGCCGGTCATTTCTTCCATTCGTTACAGCTCCTCCAGCACCGTGCGGATCACGGCGTCCTGATCTTCCCGCGTCAGATAGGGAGAAAACGGAACGCCGAAATTGCAGCGAGCATAGTGTGCGGCGTTCGGAAGTTCCTCCGCGGGATAAGGCGCGAAGGCGTCCAGCACATGCAGCGGCGTGGGATAGTAGATCAGGCTGGGGATGTTCGCCGCGGCCATGGCATCCAGAATATTCTGCCGCTGCGCCTCGTCCTTCGCCAGCATACAGTATTGGGCGTAAGCGGAAACGCAGCCGTCCGTAATGACGGGAAGCTGAAGCTTGCCCGCAAAGGCGTCGTGATAGCGCTCCGCGATCTCCTGCCGCATGGCGATCTCCTGATCCAGCACGGCAAGCTTGGGGAGCATGACACCGGCTTGCAGGGTATCCAGACGGGAATTGAGCCCGATGCGGACGTTGTCATACTTCCCTTTCGGGCCCTTTCCGTGAACCTTATACGAGCGCAGCAATTCTGCGATCTCGTCATCATCCGTAAAGACAGCGCCGCCGTCGCCATAGCAGCCCAGCGGCTTGGAGGGGAAGAAGGATGTGGTGGCAATATCGCCGAAGGAGCCGCACTTTCTTCCCTTATAGGACGCGCCGGTGCCCTGGGCGGCGTCCTCGATCAGCAGCAGTCCGTATTTCTTGCAGATGGCGTCTAACTCGTCATATTTCGCGGGATTGCCGAGAAAGTCCACCGCTACGACTGCCCGGGGGCGGAGCGTTCCCTCCGCCAGAACGCTTTGGATATGTGCTTCCAGCGAAACGGGATCCAGATTATAGGTGTCCGGCTCAATGTCGCAGAACACGGGGGCGGCGCCCAGCATACACGCAGGCTCCACCGACGCGATGAAGGTCATATCCGGGCAGAACACCGCGTCCCCCGCCCCGATACCGTACGCCATATAGACAAGCTGAAGGGCGTCGGTACCGTTGCCGCAGGTGACACAGTGCCTGCGGCCCACATAGGCGGCAAGCTTTTCCTCAAATTCGGCGACTTCCTCGCCCCCGATAAAATGAGCGCCGGCAAGGATCCGCTGAATGTTTGCGTCGATCTCGCCTTGCAGCGCCCGATATTGCGCTTTCAGATCAATAAATTCCATCGTTCCGTCCTCCACGGTCTTTATACGCCGGTTCCGTAGTATTCCAGTCCGGCGGACTCCGCCTCGCTCTTGCGGTACACATTCCGCAGGTCAAAAAGCACCGGCTGCTTCAGTCTGCTGCCCAGCGCCGCAAGATCCATGGAGGCAAATTCGCTCCACTCCGTTGCGATCACCACCGCGTCGGCGTTATCCAACGCCTCCTTTTTGCTGCCGCACCACACCGCGTTGGCCTGCTCACCCAGCTGACGCCGCGCGTTTTCCAACGCCTTGGGATCGTACATCCGCACGGTATAGCGCCCATCGGCCAGCAGCGCACCGGCGATCTCCACCGCGGGAGATTCCCGGATGTCATCCGTTTCCGGCTTGAAGGAAAGGCCCAGCAGCGCGATCACGCCGCCGTCGGGAAAACGGCGCATGATCTTTTCCGCAGCCAGCTTCTTTTGACGCTGGTTAGCAAGAACCACGCTTTCCACCACGGTCATGGGCGCGCCGAATTTTTTTCCGGTATCCGCCAGCGCCTTGGTGTCCTTCGGAAAACAGCTGCCGCCGTAGCCGGGGCCGGGGTGCAGGAACTTGGGGCTGATGCGCCCGTCCTTGCCCATGGCGGCGGCGACCTCAAGGGCGTTGGCCCCTACCTGCTCGCACAGGTTCGCGATCTCGTTGATAAAGGTGATCTTCGTGGCAAGGAAGGCGTTGGAGGCGTATTTGATCATCTCCGCCGTCTCCGGCGTGGTGACGACCACCGGCTTATTGGAGCGGGAGAACACCTTGTAAAGCTCCCGCAGCAGCTTCTCCGCCCGCTCGCTGGCAACGCCCAACACGATGCGGTCGGGGTTGTCGAAATCGCCCACCGCGCGGCCTTCCCGCAGAAACTCGGGGTTGGAGGCCACATCAAAGGGGATATTCTTCCCCATCGCCTTCAAGCGCTCCGCAATGCGCTGGCGCAGGGCGCGGGCGGTGCCCACCGGAACGGTGGACTTGTCCACCACCAGCTTATAGCTTTGCATATAGTCGGCGATCTCGTCGGCAGCGCTGTATACATAGCACAGGTCGGCGCTGCCGTCCGCTGCCTCCGGGGTGCCCACCGCGATGAAGATCAGCTCGCCGTGCTCCACGGCGGACTTCACATCACAGGTAAAGCGAAGGCGGCCGCTGGAAAGCCCATCGCTGAGCTGCACCTCCGCACCGGGCTCATAGATGGGGCAGATCCCCTTTTGCAGCTTTTCGATTTTCTCCGGAATCACATCCAGACAGACCACCTCGTTGCCCCACTTGGCAAAGCCGAGGCCCGCGATCAATCCGACGTAGCCCGTTCCGATGACAGTAATTTTCATATCACTCGATCTCCCCGATCACATTCAGTAATTTCTGTGTCAATACACGGAAGTCATAATCCTCAGCGCCCTTGCGGGCGTTCTCCCCCAGCCGTGACAACTCCTCTGGCGGAAGCGCCGCCATTTTTTCCAGTTCATGCGCAAGCGGCTCAGGGCGAGGATCCTCCGTATCCCGTCCGCAGTCATATTTCTCCCAGATACTGTAACCGGGGCGCACCGTAGAGAAGATCGGCCGTCCCGCCGCCATATAATCAAACAGCTTATTATAGCTGACACCGTACTGGATCAGATGGACCTCGCCCCAATGGACCAGATTCAGATCCGCCCGGGAAACGATGGAGGGCACATACTTCTTCTCGACCTTTCCCTTAAAAACGATATTGGTGAGACCTTCCTCCACCACGCGGCGTGTCAGCTCCTCACGCTCATCTCCCTCTCCCCATACAAGGATCTTGATACGAGGATCACGAATGGCTTTTGCCGCATCCACCAAGATACCGAGACCGTTCGCTTTCCGGATGGAGCCGGTATAGACCACCTTGAAGGTGTCCGGATCGTCCAGATCGGGGTCATCCACGCGGAAATGCTCCGTATTGTAATCAAACTGCTCCAGATCAACGCCGTTGTTGATATGATAGACCTTAGAACGAGGGATCTCGTTCTCCCATCCCTGCTCCACGATGTAATCGTAAGCGCCCTCCATGGTAAACACCACGGCACCGGCGTTTTTGTAGATCCACTTTTCCAGCCGCCGCAGGGCGATGACGGCAGGGTTATGTGGACCGGCAATTCCGAAGGATACGATGCTCTCCGGCCAGAGGTCTGCGATCTCCGCCACAGTTTTGCAGTCCCATTTGCGTCCCATCCGGACGCCCATTGCGCAGGAGGTTGGCGGAACCGAGGTGGCCACGATGGCATCCGGCTTGGGAAACTGCTTGCAGACGCCCGGCAGCTTCCATGCGAACTCACAGATATTATAGATGCGCTTCATACCACTGCCCTGATAATCACAGCACTTGATATAGACATAGTGAACGCCGTCCACCGTTTCCGCCCGCCATTTCCGCCCGTCGGTGATGAGGTTGACGTCCGAATTATGGACGGAGCTTGCGGCAAAAACGGTCACGGTATGTCCCATTGCCATGAGATTTTTTGCAAACAGCGTCGGTCTCGCCAAGGGATAATACTTCGGCGGAACGGCGTAGTGGTTAATGAGCCAGATATTCATGGATCGATTCCTTTATTTCCCGGCAGTAAGGAGCAGCGCTTTGCTCTCTGCCTGTAATTCCTGATATACTTCCTCGCTCACCTGCGCTGTTCGGAGCAGATAATCGCCCAGATCCTCGGCGGTGTCCATGCCGTCAGCGGAGATGTCCTCCCGGCAAAAGACCTTTTTCACCGTGAGCAGAACGATCTTCACGTCGCCCAGAAAGGTGATGCGGCGGATATAGCGCAAGTCCGTGGCCAGTTTATCCTCCCAGGAGATCGCGTTGCGTCCGCTGACCTGCGCAAGTCCCGTCAGCCCCGGCATCACGGTATGGCGGAGACGCTGCTCCGGTGTCATGAACACCATATCCCGCACCAGCTGCGGACGGGGACCGACGATGGACATATCGCCCTTGAAGATGTTCCAAAGCTCCGGCAGCTCGTCAAGGCTGGTGGAGCGGAGGGCGCGGCCAAACTTCGTCAGACGCACCTCGTCGGGCAGCAGTTCGCCGTTTTCGTCCCGTTGGTCCGTCATGGAGCGGAACTTATACATTTTGAAGATCTTTTCGTCCTTGCCGGGGCGCTCCTGACAGAAAATGACGGGGCTGCCCAGCTTTGTCCGCACCAGAACGGCCACGATCAGCAGCACCGGCGACAGCACCACAAGGGCACAGCCGGAAAGAATGACGTCCAATATTCGCTTGATATAACGGGCATAGATGCCCTGCTTAGACTGTTTCACAAAAATAACTTCCTATTTTTCCTTTTCTCACGCAAAGCAGGCGTGGATCAGCGCGATGATGCCGTCCACCTGCTCCTCCGTCAGCTTGTTGTCGCTGGGCAGGCACAGACCCCGCCGGAAAATGTCCGCGCCCACGTCGGGCACACCGCCGGCGATATAGGCGTTAGTGCGGCAGCGGAGGCTACCTTCCCGGCCCACGCACTCGTGCAGGCGGTACATGGGCTGCATGTGCATGGGCTTCCAGATGGGGCGGCCCTCAGCGTTGTACCGTGTCAAAACTTCCAAAATTTCCGTGGGGCAGGACTTCCCCGTCTCAGGACGGTAAAGGGCTTCGTTATCACTCCGCACCTGCGGGCACATGGCGTTCTCATCAATGATGAGGGCGGAGAGCCAGTAGTTCGGCTCGGTGCCGTCAACAATGGGGTTCATCGTCACCGGCAGATCCCGCAGTCCCTCACAATAGCGCTGATAAACGGCCTTCTTCTGGGCGATATGCTCCTCTAAATGGGGATACTGGCCCCGCACCACGCCTGCGACAACGTTGCTCATGCGGTAGTTGTAGCCGACCTCCTCGTGCTGATACCACGCGGCATTCTCCCGGGCCTGCGTCGCCCATTTGCGGGCACGGTTGGCGTCCTCAAGGGAGTTGGTCAGAAGGCAGCCGCCGGCAGAGCCGGTGATGATCTTGTTGCCGTTGTAGGAGATGGCGGCGTAGTCGCCGAAGCTGCCGCACTGCTTGCCGTTCACCGTCGCGCCCATGGCCTCGGCGGCGTCCTCAATGAGCAGCGCGCCGTGTTTTTCACAGATGCGCTTGATCTCGTCCACCTTGGCGGGGAAGCCGTAGAGATGAGCCATGACCACCAGCTTCACCTCCGGATACAGGGTGAACGCCTTTTCCAGCGCGATGGGGTCCATGTTCCAGCTGTCCGCCTCGGTGTCGATAAAGACGGGGATGCCGCCCTCGTAGACCACAGGGTTCAGCGTGGCGTCAAAGGTCATGTCCGAGCAGAACACACGCCGTCCCTCAAGAGCGCCGTGGCTGATGGCAGGCTTGCCGTAGAGCCGCTCCCCTGCCAGCTTTACGCACAGATGCAGCGCGGCGGTGCAGCAGGCGAGGCCAACCGCATAACCGACCTCTGCTTTTTCGGCGGCGATGCGCTCGACCTCGTTGATATTCTCGCCCACGGTGCTCATCCAGTTGGTATCGTAGGCGAGACGGATATAATCCAGCTCCTCACCGTGCATGGTGGGGGTGGCGAGAAAGGCCTTCTGTGTGAAGGGTTTGAACGCGATTTTTTCAAGGGAAAACATACGGACACTTCCTTTTTTCAGATCATTCGGACTTCCGGCGGTCAGGAGACCGCAGGGGCAGGCGCTTCTACTTCCTCACCCTGCGCGGCGTTGACCTCCTCCGGTTCGTGGAAGGTAGGCACCACCCGGTGCAGCACCTCCCGGATGCAGGAGACGTCCTCCGTCCGCATGGTTTTTTCCAGCGCGTCATTCAATAACGTCAGCTTTCGTTCCAGCTCCTCCGGCGTCACCGGGGGCTGGTGCTCCACGAAGATCATGCCGTTGCCGGTTTTTTCCAGATCCCGGCTGGCGATCAGCAGCTCTTCGTAGAGCTTCTCGCCGGGGCGCAGACCGGTCTCCACGATCTCAATGTCCCGGTACGGCTCGTAGCCGGACAGACGGATCATGTTCTCCGCCAGCTCGATAATCTTCACCGGACGGCCCATATCCAGCACGAACAGCTCGTTCTGCTTGGCCATGGCCCCCGCTTCCAGCACCAGCTGGGCGGCCTCGGGGATCGTCATGAAATAGCGGATGATGCGCTTGTCCGTCACGGTGACAGGGCCGCCCGCTGCGATCTGGCGGCGGAACAGCGGAACCACGGAGCCGTTGGAGCCCAGCACATTGCCGAAGCGCACCGCAGCGAAGGTGGTCTGGGAGCAGCCGGCCATGGACTGCACCACCATTTCGCACAGGCGCTTGCTGGCGCCCATGACGGAGGTGGGGTTGACGGCCTTATCCGTGGAGATCAGGATGAACTTTTTGACGCCGTGGGCGTCTGCCGCCCGGACGGTGTTCAGCGTGCCGAACACGTTGTTGCGGATGGCCTCCTGGGGACTGGTCTCCATCAAGGGAACGTGCTTATGGGCGGCGGCGTGGAACACCACGTCGGGTTTGTAGGTATCAAACAGCAGTTCCAGCCGCCGGGGGTCCCGGACGGAGCCGATCTCCACGCTGAGGGGCAGGTCCCTGCCGTACTGGTACAGCAGCTCCTGCTGGATGTCGTAGGCGTTATTCTCGTAAATATCGAAGATGACAAGCCGCTTGGGATGATGCTTGACGATCTGACGGCATAACTCGCTGCCGATGGAGCCGCCGCCACCGGTGACCAGCACGGTGCGTCCGAACAGCAACCCCTCCACGGCGGAAATATCCAGCTCGATGGTATCCCGTCCCAGCAGATCCTCGATCTTCACCTCTCGCAGCTGCTGGCGGATAGGCTTCTGGTCGATCAGCTCCAGCGTGCTGGGCAGGGTGGAAACACGAATGCTCCGGTCCGCCAACTGCCGCAGAATTTCCTTCCGGTGCATCTCATCCATGGAGGGAATGGCGAAAATAGCCTCGTGAATATCCATGGCCCGCATCCGGGGTAATGCCTGACTAATAAATCCGCTGATGGGCACGCCCCGGATGCGTTTATTGACCTTAGCAGGGTCATCGTCAAAAAAGCACTGAACGTGGTAGCGGCTGTTAGGGTTGTGCTGGATCTCGTTGAGCAGCTGTACGCCGGCCGAACCTGCGCCGATAATAGCCACAGGCACCGCTCCCGGCTGATCCCGTTGGATGCTGAACGTCCGGTACATTCGGTAGCCGAACCGCACGGCCAGCATTTCCAGCACCCACAGGCTGGCGATGGCCGCCAGCAGGACGAAGGAAATGGTCTCATGGAGCAGCGCCCGGCTGAAAATCTCATAGGCGCCGAATCCACAGACGGCTGCACACATCAGCACCAGATACTCCCGGCTCTCGGCGTAGCGCCACAGACTGTCGTAGGTCTTGAACAAAAGCTGAGCAATGACGGTGCACCCATACAGCAGCAGCACATTTTTCGGGAAGCTGCCTTTGGCGCCGACCTCGGTATAGGGAAGCAACACCGTGATGAACTTGTAACCTGCCACTGCCACCGCGAACAAAAAAGCGTCGCAGAGGAACAGCAGCTGTCTCCGAAATCGGCTCATATAGGATCTCCTTCACCGGCGACCCGGTGTCTCTTTTTATTGGGCGGCTTCCTCCGCCTCCCCTTCTCCGCTCCGGGCCATCAGGGACAGTACGGTGTAAGCGTCCTGACCAGATAGCCCTTGCTCCTTCACGGAGCGGCACAGCGTCAAAAACGACTGATTCGTTTCATTCAGCTCCACCGTTTCCAGACGGCCCTCGGCATTCATAGCGTCCAGCGCCTCGCCCAAAGATAGAACGCCGTCCACAAAGGCGGTCACGTTGTCTGCGCCCATGGCGGACAGGACTTCCGTCCGATAGAAATCCATCTGCAAATTCCAGCCGTCCGGGCTGGAGCGCACCTGATAGATGCCCTTCAGAGAGCAGTCAAACAGCTCGCTCCACTCCTGCCGGGGCAGGTAGTAATACCGGGCTAGCGCACTGTCATTCTCATAGGTGCCGGAGGCACGCAGCTGCTTCACATATTTCAGCATATCGCCGTTGTACTTCCAGTCATCCATCTGCACGGCAGTGGCCACATAATTCCGCTGATAGCTGTCATGGTCGAACACATCGCCCCGGACACAGCCCCGGAGGAAATCCAGATATTCATACACGTCGCTGGTCTCAAACCGCTCCGCCTTCCGGTCCGTCATGCGGGCGCTTTCCAGCAGGCCGCCGAACACGGCCAGATACACGGCAAAGCTGGCCAACAGGACAACTCCTGCTGTTCTCGTCTGCTTCCGTGCCTTGACAGTCCCCCCTGCTGCCAACGGTTTGGCATAAAGCAGGATCGGCAGGGCAAGCAGCCCATAGGCGAAGCACTTGAAGCCCCGAACGGAGAAATTGATCTCCATCAGGCTGTGGAGGTTCATCATGACCCACGCCGCCAGCAGTGCGGCGGCCAGGCTGTCCTTCTCCTTCCGGACGGCGCACAGGCACAGCCACGCCGCCCCCAGCACAAAGGCCAGCGCGAATACCGTCCCAACCAAGCCGGTGTCGGCCATGGTTTGCAGCAGGTGGTTATGGGTGTACCTGGACTCATACTGGAAGGACTGGACGGAGCGGGTCACGTTTTCCGTAGAACCCAGTCCCCGGCCCAGCAGCGGCGCTGTGGAGAAGATCTTCCATGCGTCCTTATCATACTCCGCCCGCAGCGTGAAGCTTTTGCTTCTCAGCAGGCTGTCCCGCAATAAACGAGTGGAAATGACCTCCGGCAGCCAAGGATAGCTGAGGGTGATGGAGTCTCCACCGTTGACCGAAAGGCTCCGGATGGTCTCCCCCGCCTGTCCGCCGATCGTGACATAAACATTTACAGCATCCTCCGGCACGGTAAAGGTGCACTTGGAAAAGGGCCCTTCATACAGATATGTTATATTGCCGTAAATACCATCCAATTTCGATTGCGAATATATTTCGGTTCTGGGGTCGGCATCCAGATCACCGGTGATCGTCACTTCGCCCGTAGTGCCCTCCGGAAGAAGATACGTAACGTAAGAATCATCCGTTTTAAAGGTGTAGGGGCCGGTATGGAGAAACACAGCGGCGCAGCCGACTACGAGCACGGCACAGAGTGCGCCCACAGATACCAGCGCCGCCTTTTTGTGGGTGGACAGCACCGAATCCAGCCGCCGTCCGGCCACCGCGTCCAGCGCAAAGAGTATCAAGCCGCTGAACAGGCACAGCAAGACCACCGTTTCATCGGCGCTGCTGACCATGGAGGAAGCAGGAATACCGGCTGCCAGCATGGTCACCGCCGTTTCCAGCAGCAGAAGCAGCAAGCCAACCCGATCCGCCCGCTCCAACAGCAGCCACACAAGGCAGGCGACGGCGAAGCAGAGCAGAGCGCCGCGGCTGCCAGTGAGCAGCAGACTCACAGCGTTGACGCCCGCCAGCAGGGACGCGGCCAAGCGACGCCAGATGCAGGTGGAATTTTTCAGCAGGTACAGCGCCATGAACAGCGCCAGAGAAAACAGGCAGGCCGTTACGTTGGCATCGCTATACAGGCCGCCGACACGGGCGGCGACACTTTCCTGCAAAGCACCGGTATAATCCGTGCCCAAGGCGTTCATCAGAGCGTTGAAAGGCCCGAACAGCCCCTGACCGCAGCTCATGTCCAGAGAAATCAGGGCAATGACGGTGGAAACGGACGCGCCGCCCCACAGCAGGCCGGGAACGTGCTTCCGGTCAAAGCGGGCCAGCAGAATAACTGCCAGAGAGAAGGCGGCGATGAATTTATAGAACTCGGACTGGGCGTTGGCTCCGAAGGGAGAATAGATGGCCGACGCGCCGTAGACGATGGCGAAGGCCAAAAGGCCCAATACAGGCACGGACAGCCGCTGCTCAAAGCGTGACAGCGGCTTTTTGCCAAGTAAACTCAGGAGGGCCAGAACACAGAGGATCATGCTCACGGTGCCGGTCTGGACGGTCATGGAGAGCAAGAGCAGAACGGAATAGAGCACCACCATGAGGGTATCCTTCCGGGAGAACACGCCCTCTCCGCAGCAGCCCTGCCAGGGAGCGGCGGGAACGGGGGTCTTTTCCGTATGTTCAGCCGGGGCGGAGGGTTGGGCCGCCGGGACGGAAATGTTGTCTCTTCTTGATTTTTTCGCGCTCAAAGCAAAAGCCTCCTATATGAGAGTTCACGGTCAATAGCGGGGCACAGCCGCTAAAAAAGCGGTCTGTTACAACCGCCACAGTGTTCTCAAGTTGTTATCCCGGGGCAGGTGGGGAATTTTCAAAATCAGGCGGGGCGCTCCCCCGCGGATGGAAACGGACACAGGCGCAAGGCCCGTCTGGTCATAGATATTTTTCATTATAGTCCTATATGACTGATAATACAAGGGTTTTCAACGTTTTTCCCGTGTTTTTTCGGGGAAAGAAGGGTGGTTTTCAGGGGGACAAGGGCGAGGGGCATACTCTCTGGACGGAGCGGGACGGCCCCAATCAACACAAGAACCCCGCACCGTTCGGTGCGGGGTTTGTTAGTTGTACAACGAAGGGGCTTGTTGTTTGTACAACGCAGCGGGATCTGACACTCGTACAACGCAAAGGGCGAGACATAAAAAGTCCCCCCGGACCGAAGTCCGGGGGGAACAGACGTAACGTAAACCTTAGGGTCTATATACGTTTAGCGGGAGATATCAGACAGTCGCGGTGTAGGTCGCAAACTGGTCACCGCAGGTAGCAGTGTAGGTCACACCCGCACCCCAAGCGATGGGCAGGGTCACAACAGTGTTACCGTCAGCACCGGTGAACTCATAAGTCCCGATTGCCTTCTCCACACCGCTAACGATCATGGAAACCTTGATCTCGTACTCCTTGCCCTCGGTGGTGCCAGTCACGGTAGCCTTCAGCTTGCTGCCGTCCTTGCCCAGAACCAGGCTGGTGACGGGAGTAGCGGCCGCGCCAGCGTCTTCCTTCTTGCCGTTGTCAGTCTCCTGAACGAACAGGTAAGCGATGTCACCGTCGGCCTTATCCAGCAGAGCGATGACCTTAGCGGTGGCGTCAGACTTGAAGTCCTTCACGTCGTCGACCTTGGTGATGACACCGTCGGTGTTGATCAGGTACATCTTAGCGTCGGAAGCCACGGTGTAACGAATGGAGGCAGAAGCGGTGGTGCTGCTGTGCAGACCGATGGTGTACTCACCGCTGAGCTTCCAGATACCGGTGGTGTTGTTCTCAACAACATCATAGCCAGTGACCTCGGCGCCGCCAGTGGCGATGGTGCCCTTGTTGTTGTACTTCACGTTCTGGTACACGCGGTTGGTCTCAACGCCAGCGTCCAGAGTGGTGGCGTCATAGCTGACCTTCACAGTGGTGATCTTGCCGTCCACCACAGCGTTGTACACGTAGTAGCTGTTGTTGTCGGAGTCGGTCTTCAGCTTGCTCATGCCTTCCTTACCAGCCAGGAAGGTGATGTCGTTGCGGCCATTGACCACATCGCAGCCAGTGGCGTCGACGAAGGCGAAGCCCAGCAGGTTGTTGCCGCGGACATAGTAGACCATCTCAGCCACAGCGCTGTTCTTGGGATCGATGGAGGGAGCGTTCTTGATGCCGGTGTAGGAAGTGTAAGTGGTGCCGGTTCTGTCGGACTCAGCAACCACGAACACGGTCTCGCTGTTGGCATACAGGGTCTTGCCGTTACCGGGGTAGACCTTGGCGTTGCCGTTCTGCATGAAGAAATCAGAGGTGGTGGCGTTGGTCCGCTTGGGAGTCTTGCCGCCGATCAGAACGCCCTGGGTCGAGATATTGCTATCGCCGCTGAACATAGAATCGCCGATGGTACCGCCGTTGAAGGTGGTGTTGGGAGCCTTGCGCAGGACATACTCGTTGTCACCGTTGGCGCGATAGGTCACAATGTAACCCTTGTAACCGGCGTAGTTGTCGTCGGTGTAGACGGTCTTGACAGAGCCGTCAGCCAGAACCAGCTTCGCACGGTCGAACTTGAAGCCAGTCTGAGAAGAGGCCTCGGCATCCAGAACGAAGGCATAGTCGGTGGGCTTGAACTCAGACTCAGTGACAAAGATCACCAGACCGTTGGCATCGGTGTAGATGGTGTAGGTGTTCTTGGTTCTCATCGTGTTCTCGGCACCGAAATCAAACACGATGTTCTTGGCGTACTTGTACTCCTTGTCAGCCAGGGTCAGGCTCTTGGTGAGGGTGTACTCAGAGACAATGCCCTCGGTGGACTCAGCCTTGACAACAGTCTGGATGGACTTTTCAGCCTGAGAATAGGTGAACAGAACGATGTCGTCCTCAGCGAAAGCGGAGGTGTCGCACTCGAAGTGAGTGGCGTTGCCAGTGTAGCCAGTGTAGTTGGTGCCGTCAACCTTCTTCATCTGAAGCTTGCTATCAACCACAACATAGGGATCGGCAGCCTTGGTCTCCTTAGAGGTGATCTCGCCGACATACACGTCAGCAACAACGATGGTGACATGGTTGTCATCCTCGTCATAGTAGACCTCAACGATGGAGCCATCGCCCACCAGCCCGTCATTAGCAGAGGAAGAGGAGATCTTACGATCGTTGTTCTTGGAAACAACAACGTCGGTCGCCTCGACACCGTTGACGATCACGGTGGCGTGCTCGTCCTTCTGGGTCATGCCCAGATCGGAGTAGATGTTGCCCAGCTTGACGTTCTTGTAGTAGGTCTGGTTGGCCTTATCAGCATAGGTGCCGATCTTGTCGCCCTTGTTGGTCCACTTGGTAGCGGGACGGCCCATATCATCGGTGGTCTCGGACTTGACCAGCTTGTTGAAGTACTCCTCAGCGAACTGGACATAGCCGTCGCCGCCCTTCTTGCCGTCGATGTTGCCATCGTTGATGGCAGAACTGCCCCAACGCTTGGACTTAGCGTCGGAGGTGTCCTTGATGGTGATGTTGCCGACGATGACGGTGGAGTTCTTCTCGTACTCGACCATGTCAGCCTGCAGCATGTTGAAGGCATACAGGCAGGCCTCTTCACGGGTGACAGCCTTGACGCCGTTGAAGTCGCCGGACAGGCCGTCAGCCAGGCCAGCGTTCAGAGCGCGCTTGCCGACAGCGATGGACCAGTTGGGGCCGGTGTAACCCTCGCGGGAAGCATCATAGCCCAGAGCGCCCAGCAGCATCTTCATGAACGCATAGCCGGTCAGGGAGTTGGCGGGCTTGAAGGTGCCGTCAGCATAGCCGGAGATGATGCCGGCCTTCTGGCAGTAAGCGATGTAGCCAGCGAAAGTGTTGTTGGTGGGAACGTCCTTGTAGGGAGCGGCGTCAGCCACCAGAGCGCCAGCGGTGGTGGGGCCAAGGATCAGGTTGCAGATGATCTTGGCGGCAGCGCCACGGGTCAGGGTGGCGGTGGGACGGAAGTCACCTTCGGCATAACCGGAGATGACATTCACGGCGGACATCACGTCGACAGCTTCTTTGTACTGGATCTTGGTGCTGTCGCTGAAGTCCTTAGCACCGGCAGAGACGGTGACCAGAGACATGGTCATCACCAGAGCCAGTACCAGAGAAAGGAACTTCTTCATGGGGTTTCCTCCTTTTGAATTCTCCCTTTGCGGGAGTGGTAAATTTTGCAAGTCAGGCTTTCGCGTTCCGCCCCGATTTACATATCGTGGCTAGCCTACCCAATATCTGAATCGGGACTTGGGGCTATAACCCTTCTTGCAGGATATACTTTAGCACGGCCTTTTTCGACTGTAAATAGGTTTTGGGGTTCTGTAACAAAACCGTAATGAGAATGGCTGTTTTGCGAAAAGATAGCGGTGAATTGTGGCAGAAGCGTGACGTTATGGGGTGTTTTCCGGCAGTCTGTAACGTTTACCGGTCAGCACCAGCTCTCCCCTGTCCACCATTCCTTTTAATATGTGTGTAGCCTGCTTGGGGTCGATCCGCAGCTGCTCCGCAAGGGCCTGACGGCCCGCCGTGCCCTCTTTTTGGAGGTAGGCCCGGAGAATGGGGAGGTAATCCGCCTCCGCCACGGTGTTTCCGGCGGGGTAGTAGCGGACGCCAACTCTGGTGAGACGTCCTGCCTTGCTCAGGCGGTTCAGATGCTCCCAAGCCGTTCCGGGCGCAACATGGAGCAAAGCCGCCGCTGTGTCCCGGAGGAGGTAGCCCTGTTCCTCCGTGCCCCGGAGGAGCACGTCCTCCATCTGTTTATTGTGCGCCCAGACGGAGAGGGAGCGGAGGGAGAAGCCCTCCAAGCCGCCCCGGATCATGGCGGTGCGGCACAGGACGGACAGACGGGACTGGTCGATGGGGTTGCCGGTGGCGGGGGCGATGAACACGCGGTCAGTGGGGGCGTCCTTCTGCCGTGCCCGGACGTCGGACAAAAGGCGCTGTGTCCGGGCGCCCATGTCAACGTCGTGGTCGGGAAACCGGATCAAGCCGGTTTGCAGGTCGATCTGATCCCACGTCAGGGAGAGGATCTCCCCCGGCTGCATTTGAAGTTTCCAGCACATCCAGATGGCAAGGCCCGCGGTGGAGCTGCCCTCCTGCTGGACGATGCGCCAAAGGCTGTATTCCGTATCGTCGCCGCCGGTCTGCGGAACGTCCGGCTGGGGGGCGTCCTCCCAGAGGGCGGCGGGAAAAATGCCGCGAAGGCTGCCCACGGCCATGCCGCTGACACGGGCGGCATAGGCCCAACCGTTGGATTTGATCTGGCGGACGATCCAGTCCCGGCGGAGATCTTTCAGGGAGACGTCCTGTCCCTCGCTGTCCAAGACGTTCTTCGCCAGACGGGAGACGTTTTCCGGCGTCATGGGCTTTTTGCCCCGATCCGCGATGAGGACACGGTCGGACAGCTTGCGATACCGGACGTAGCGCTCCCGGAGGCAGTCCGCCACGGAGGGCTCCAAGGGGACGGTGCGGTCCGGGAGCAGGATGCTGCCGCCGTCCAAGTCCACCTGATCCCAGGTGAGTTCGTTCAGTTCCTTGCGGCTCAGGCCCTCCTGCCACGCAAGGCGGAGGATGACGCCCTCCGGGCTGTACGGGTGACGGGCGAGGATGCGGAACATAGCCGCTTCGTCCGGTCTTTTCAGTTCTTCTGCTGGCATGGATACCTCCTGTTGCGCCGAGGGAAATCGGCGTGAGTCTCACGTGAGTTTTGTCCGAAATCAGCCTTCCATAAAGCAGGAGAAGGCCGGATAGTAGCGGAGGGAAATGGGCTGGCCCAAGGCGGCGGAGCGGTTTTTGAGGATCTTCAGCTCCAACTCCCGAGGGTCCTTCCGCTTTTCCTCGTCGATCTGAAAGCCGGGACGGCCCGCGCCACGGGCTTGCAGGCCCAGCAGCACGTCGGCGGAGTAGTCGATGCCGCCGGATTCCTTGAAGGCGTTCATGGAGACTTCAAGGTTGTAGTTCTCCCGGTTGAAGGAGGAGATGGCGAACACCGTCAGTTCGTACTGCCGGGACATTTTTTTCAGGGCGCAGACGATGCGGTCCAGGTTCTGCTTGTCGGTGAAATGGACGTCCACCGGGGCGATGATCTGGAGGTAGTCGATGAGCACCACCGGCTTTTCGCCGGTCTCGGCGATGTGGCGGGCCACCTCACTCTGGATGTAGTCAAGGCCGGTCTCGTGGTCGCCCTCCCGGAAGTAGATGTGTCCGGCGTAGGCGGCGTAGGCGTCCCGGGCGGTGTCCAGATGGGCCTTTTCCTGAGTGGTGTACTGACTCCAGCGCCGGCCGTCCAGCACGCCGCGAGCGGTCTTGGCCATGCGCCGCCGGGCGGAGGTGTCCAGCAGGAAGCTCTCCCGGGAGATGGATCGGGCCATCAGCTCCCACGCCATCATTTCAAGGGAGAACACCAGCACGTCCCTCCCCTGCTGGGCCAGCTGATCCGCCATCTGCATACAAAAGGCGGTCTTGCCCAGAGAACTGACCGCGCCGATGACGTAAAGGCCGTCATACAAGCCGCCGTCCAAGGCTTCGTCGATCTTGGGAAAGCCGGTTTTCAGCGGCGGGCGGGCGGCCTGCTTCCGGATGTAGGCGAGGAAATCCTCCATCCGGCCTGCCGCCGAGGTCTCCTTGTAGGGGGGCGGCTGACTGGCCGCCCAGTCGGCGGCGCACTGAGCGAGGAAGCGGGCGGTCTCGTCCCGGTCATGGCAGAGGGATTCGTTGAGATCCTTGCCGTAGGGCACCGGGGGACAGCGGTAGAGCCACGGAAATTCCGCCGTCAGCGCCGCGGCCCACGTCTCCCCTGCCGGATCGCTGTCCGTCAGCAAAAGGATGGGGGCGGGCTTGGACAGGGTACGCAGGAGGGCGGCGGCCTTCTCCCGGTTGCCGGAGCCGTTGAGGGCGGCGGCACGATAGCCCAGTTCCTCGGCGGAAAGGGCGTCGAAGGTGCCCTCAAGGAGGAAGATGACGTCCCCCTCCCCTGCCCCGGTCAGCAGCTCCGGCTGGAACAGCGGCGAGGGATGGCCCTTTTCGTTGAGGTAGCGCTTTTCGGAGACGGCCCGGCGGACGCAGCGGCCATCCTCACAGGGGAGCACCACGCAGTCATGCGTGGGATCGTAGCCTAAGCGGAATCGGGTGACGGTGTCCGCCGACAGGCCCCGCTGGGTGAAGTAGGGGGTCTCGTTCCGGTGGGTAAAGCAGTCCGAGAGATAGGAGGAAGAAAGAGGTTCTTCGCTGAAAAAAGACGGGGCGCAGCCCCCGCTCCCCTCCTCCCCCCCGTAAGGAGCGGCCCGCTTCGCGGGACGGTTCGTTATGCGGGAGGAATCGGCGGCGCTGAAGGAGACGGAACGCCTTGCGGAGCCGTCCCCGTACCGTTCGCTGGCAAGGGAAAGGGCGTCCGCCGGAGAGGAAAGGTTGTTGTCGATGGCGAGGAGGTCAAAGAGGTCATAGTCCGCACCGCAGGCAAAACAGTGGACTTTATTGCGCTTGGGGTCGAAGCCCATGGAGGGGTCCCGGTCAAGGTGGGACGGGTTCAGACAGCGAAACCGCTTGCGGGGGTCGATGCCCCGGTCGTAGAGGTAGTCGATGATCCGGGGGCGGAGAGAGTCGAAGGTGTCGGACATGGAAGCGTCTCCTTTCTGGGTCTGGTCAGGAGTATTGTAGCATACCGCCCCGGAGACCGGCGAAGCGGTCCGGGGTAGTAATATATCTTAATATATCAATAAGGGGAAAACGGGGGGAAAAGGCGGGGTGGGAAAAAGTTAGAAAAATTGGGAATAAAAAGTTAATTGTCCCCAAAAATGTGGGTATAGAAGTGAACGAAAATGGGAAGAATGGGAGGGGCGGAAAGGCGTGGATTGCACGGGGGGAAGTGGGTGTTTGCACGGGGAGAGGTCGGAATTGCACGGGGGCAGGTTGGAATCGGACAAGGGATTTGGGGGGATTGTGGACGGTTTTCTCCACGGAGAAGGCGTTTTGCGGCTGTTTTTCAGGGAAATCGGCCCGAAAATGGGTTTCCTGTGGAGAAGTGGGCGGCGGT
>ULXD01006786.1_pt1 | contig 19198 bp, 23 predicted proteins | sample 1960961 | NCBI WGS metagenome assembly ULXD01 (sample SAMEA4835829, study PRJEB28245) | human gut metagenome | biome: gut microbiome; material: fecal sample | place: Denmark | collected 2008 | reverse complement strand
CGTACTCAACCGGCTAAAGCCAAAAGCGTAAGTCAAAAAAAGAAGTCATTTAGACTTCTAATTTAACTCATTTTCTTTTGAACCGCACGCATTGCACTGACCCACAATGGAATCAATACAAGTGTAGCTGCAACCCATGCTGCTTGATCGGCCCATGTGATTGCATTATATTTGAAAATAGGAACAAAGCATAATGCCACAATGCAGCGTGCAATCATTTCTACAAAGCCTGCAAGCATAGCTCGAGCAGAATAGCCAAGTCCTTGAACGGACATTCTTGTTGTGATCAAAATTCCTAAAACAGGATAAAAGTAGCCCATTCTTCTTAAATATAACGCACTCGCATTTAACACTTGTGATTCATTGGCGCTCACAAACATCATACTAAGAATTCTTCCAAAGAAAACCATTACGACACAGGCGAATGCACCATATAAAATACTCACCATTACGCCTTTATGATATCCATCTCGAATTCGATCTAACTTGAAAGCTCCATAATTTTGGGAAAGGAATGTAGAAACAGCTGCACCTAATGCATCAAATGGACACATCATCAACGATTTAATACGCATACCTGCCGTAAAACCAGAAACATAAATGGTTCCCAAAGCATTGTTAGCCGACTGCATGACCATAGAACCTATGGCTGTAATTGAAAATTGTAATCCCATAGGAACTCCCATTGCCAATAATTTTATCGAATGATTCTTATCCACATAACGACTTGATTTAGGTATATGTAAAACATTGACTTTAAAAGCAATTAACAATAAACACAAAATACCACTTACGGCTTGGGCAAAAATGGTGGCGATGGCAGCCCCTGCACATCCCCATTTCAAAACAAGAATACAAAAAAAATCAAGACCAATATTTAAAACAGCGGAAAAAGCCAAAAAGAGAAATGGTGTTTTTGAATCTCCAATAGCTCTTAATATAGCCGATAAATAATTATAAAGTAATGTGAATGGTATCCCTGCAAATATGACAACCAAATAGGCATAGGCATCTTTAAAGATTTCATCATTGACTTGTAAAATGTGAAGAATGTCTGCACAAAATACAACGACTAAGATGGATACCACAAAAGCTGTAATGGCTGTCCATACAGCTCCTGCATAAATATAAGTGTGCATTTCATCGAGTCTTTTTGCGCCGAAACTTTGCGAAACCATAATCGCAAAGCCTTGACATATTCCCATACAAAATCCTAGAATCAAAAACTGCACACTACTACTAGCGCCTACGGCTGCCAATGCTTTAGAACCTAGTGTTTGTCCAACAATGGCCGCATCAACAACGTTATAAAATTGTTGAAATAAATTTCCTAATAATAATGGAATACTAAAATTCAAAATGAGTTTTAAAGTATTCCCCTCAATCATACTCTTTTGCATATTCCCTTTTTTAAACCCCATCAAAAAAGAAGTCATTTTATTGACTTCTTACCAAGCTAATACTTCAATTCCTTTTTCTGTAACTAGAATTGTGTTTTCCCATTGTGCCGATAACTTTCCATCTTTTGTATAAGATGTCCATCCATTATCTTTATCAATATATAAATCACGCGTTCCTTGATTGATCATAGGCTCAATAGTGAAGACCATACCTGGTGCAATAACCATACCTGTATTACGAATTCCTACGTGATGTACATATGGATCTTCATGGAAAGCATTACCAACACCGTGTCCACAGAAATCAACAACAACACTGTAACCATTTTTGTGTGCATGTTCTTGAATAGCAGCACCAATATCTCCAATGTATCCCCAAGGACGTACGGCTTCTTTACCAATTTCTAAGCATTCTTTAGTCACTTCAACTAAGCGTTTTGCCTCTTCACTTACATGACCAATACAAAACATTCTAGATGCATCCGCAAAGTGTTTATGTACAATTGTAGTGCAGTCTACATTTATAATATCGCCATCTTTTAATACGACTTTTTCGCTTGGAATACCATGACAAATTTCATTATTAATAGATGTGCAAACACTCTTAGGGAATCCTTCATAACCTAGACATGCAGGAATTCCACCATGACTTGTTGTATAATCATATACTAATTTATCAATATCTTCTGTCGTCATACCTGCACAGATTTTTTCTCCAACTAAATCAAGAACTGCATTATTGATTTTAGCCGCTTTCTTGATCCATTTAATATCTTCTTCCGACTTGATTAAATTATGACTAGGAACAATTTTTCCTTGTAGTTTTAATACATTAATTGTATTGTCCCATTCTTCATGACAATGTTTATATTTTTTACCAGAACCACACCAACATGGACTATTCTTACCAATCATCTTGATCCTTCTTTCTATATATTCGTTAAACACAACTTATTATACACGAAAACAAGAAAAAAAGCTTCCGATTGATTCAGAAGCTTCTAAATGCATTATTCACCAAAATAACGTTTTAATAATCCAGCAAATGCCTTACCATGACGAGCTTCATCTTTAGCTATCTCATGAACTGTGTCATGAATCGCATCTAAGTTATTCTTCGAAAAAAGCCCATGAATTCGGCGTTTTTCTATAAAAAGTGACAATATTTTTAGTGACAATGTTGTCATCGATTGTGTCCCTAAAATTGCAAAGTGACAAAGAAAGTCACCAAAAAACACGGAAAAAGGAACATAAAGGAGGAAACAATATGCCACGATCTAAAAAATCTTATCCTGGGGTTTTTCAAACGGATGACGGCAATTTTGGTTATCGCTTCGTTGTAACAGTTGGTGGTCACCAAAAGACAAGAAAAAAAGTCAAAGATGAAAACGGCAACCCATTCAAAACAAGAATACAGGCCGCCAACGCCCGCGCGATTGATATTGAGAAAACCAAAGCCGGAGTAATTGACAAGCCTGTATCATTTCCAAAAGTGACTGTATCTAAAGTATACACCGACTACAGGAAAAATGGAACCACTGGAAAGGCCTATACTACTTTATTAAAACAGGACTCTCTCTGGGAGAACCACATCAAGGAAAAATTCGGCCGCCGTATCATTTCAAAGGTAACGGCAGCAGAGATTGATGATTTTCTATCAGACCTATATTATAAGGAAGGGTATTCTTACGGATACGTTGAAAGCTTCATTAAGTTTTTCTACCTATTATATGGGCAGGCTTTCACCAGAGGATATATAAGCGCTGATCTTCACGCACACATGACAAAATCGCAATCATCAAAGATTCATATGCCAAATAAGAAAGTTGATGAAGACGACGACATACGCTTCTTTAATGAAAGCCAATTAAACACACTTGATGAGTACTTCAAAGGTACGAACGCAGAAACAGCCTACATGTTGGGGAGATACTGCGGCCTACGTATCAATGAATGCTATGGGCTTAAATGGGACCATGTAAACTTAGACGATGGGTCAATTAGAATTGATCGCCAAATGCAGTACCAGGAAGGACTGATTAAATTAGTTCCTGTGAAAACGAGAAACGGCGTCAGGTCTATTTTTATTCCCGATGTGTTAGTTCTATATCTTAGAGAATTAAGACAGAAGATAGACAGCCTCGAAAATGAAGCAGAACGAGAACAGAATAAAACAATGATCATAGACATAGACGGAAAACAACTTTCTTCTCTTTCCCTCGTCAACTGCCAGCTTAACGGAAAAATACAGACTAACAATTCTATGAAATACCACAGCAAGAAATTAGCGGGAGAGGGCTTAGAGTTTAAATATCACTGGCTACGACATACCTATGGAACAATGATGGCCGCAATGAATACGCCTGAATATCTTCTCTGTTCGCAAATGGGGCACGCTAGTTCACAAGTCACTCACAAGTACTACGTGGCCCTCAGCAAGCCCGGCATTGATGTTTTACGCGACCGTCTTAACAAGTTATAGGGTAATAAGTAAAGTCGTTATATCGGGCGGATTTCGCGTCCTGTGTTGTACTGTATCGCGCACGTGTACTCTATGAAAAAGTTGAACACTTAATGCGCGCGATAAATACTCAATACGTACCCGCGCACTTTTGGAATTAGTGCATCTATAATTTACGCAAAAAACCCGGGGAATTTATCCCCGGGATTCTCGTTTTTAAAGCAGTCTATTTACTTCTTTTTGTACTCCGTTGTAGTTATATCCCGCTGATTCAAGCTTTTTCTTACGGTCGGAACCATTGCCCCACTTACCAGCGATGACTTCTTTAGCGATAGTTGTCACGCTTTTCTTATTCAAGGAATTAACGGCCGCCTGCACCTCGTTGTAGTTGTATCCAGCAGCAGTCAATTTGTTTTTCGATTAGTCCATCACGGCACCAACCCTGAATTCGTAGTTTATTTTCAGGGGTAAGCCATTCTGATATATCAATTGCTTTTCTTCCAGCAGCCATAAAATTACCCCTTTCTTATGTTCTGTGTATCCTCGTCTTATTAAAAATAGGACGGCATAAGAAATAAAAAACCTACTAAGTAGGGAAAGGAGGAAAATGGAATTTAGCCGCCCTATAAATAAAAAAAGACATGGATTCTGTTCCTTGTCTTTTTTCACATTATCATTATACTACGTATAATATTGACTAATTGGACGAGTTTAAAAAAATAACCCCGACTGTATAAGCCGGGGTAGTAGTGGTTATTTTATAAATTCATATTCAAATAATGTCGGTACGATTTCAGAATTATAATATTCCTTGCATAATGTTTTCATTGTTTGAAGTGCTGAGTGGACTGTTGAACGATAATAGCAACCCATTTTAATACATCGTAAATTTTATTGTTCATATTTCGCCACCCTTTCTTATAACTACTTTCTTTTGGTGCAATAGTATGGGTACTCCCCGTTTTATTGCGTGTGAAAAACAGAAAAGGTACTCAATCTGAGTTCCTATATTCTGCCTTTTTTATCTATATTTAGTTAGCTTTCGTTTTTCCACAGCTACTGCACTTGTAGCCTGTCAATTCCTGTTTGGTAGTAGCGGGTGAATCGACCACATATCTTGTTTCGTAGACTGCATCGTGATGAACAGTCTTGTATCCCACAACTGTTTCACGCAATTCAGAATGCCACCCTGAATCTCCATTAGAATTATTTAATAAATATTCATTTGGATCGCCATTTATTTGTAACCCACTTTGATTACCTACACATATTTCCTTCATTTCTGTAACTGGAACCTGTTCATCATATGCATCCTGCACCAAAACCTGTTCGTTGTGTCCTTTTTCTGGAACATTTATCGTCGTATACTGAGCCACCCAGTCGTGCTTATGTTCCACAGGTTTTGAGTTACTTGAACTACTACTATTTGAAGGCTTAGAAGAAGAATTTGTGTTGTTCTTATTCGAGCCAGTATTCGTAGTTGAAGCTGTGTTGTCCTTCTTTGATTCTGAAGTATCTGATTTATTAGATGAATCGGCTTTTGCGGCTTCTTCTTTCTTTTCTTCCTGCTTTACTTCAGATTCATCCTTTTTTTCTTCTTCTGTCTTTACAGAATCTTCAGATGGTGTCAATGTGGCAGTACTGCCATCTTTTTGTTGATTACCAAATTAATTGCTAACACAGTATTCAAATTAAATTGTACACATAATTAGGTAACTTCAAATTGTTTATACATATATATTCATATTAAATGTGAAACCCCATCATAAAAAAATGGATACTCAATTTAGAATATCCATTTGGTGTTGATATAAATATTTTAAGGCGTATGAAATTGAGCAGGCGCTCTTTTCACATGGTAATTTCTTATAGATTTTTTGACTGTTTTTTTGTGTTTCGTGCAAATTATCAAGTTCAACTTGGAGTGAGTTCACAAAATATGATTCATCTTCACATTCCATGAATTCATTTATTTCAATTTCTAACAGCCATTTTAGATTGTCTTTTACTAAATGGCATAGATAAGTATGTTCTAAGTTAACGCTATCTTCAACAGTTACTTTAAAATCAACACTTCCTTCAAAATGCACTTCTTTTAATTCGGCAATTTCACTTTTTCTTGATGCGGATCCTGTTTCATATATGATCATTTGGTTTGTTTCTAATATCATTCTATTGACCTCTAACTCAATTCATTGTCGTTTATGGCATCCATTACAGTTTCCATACTGATTATCATTTCCTGCTTCTGCTCACCAATCAATAAACTTTTATTACAGATTTGATTGATCATTCGAGGAATACCATTCGATGCGTTGATAATTGCGGTCAGTGCATTATTATCGAACACTTCCTGATGACATCCTACACCATCTAATTTTTCTTTTATATAACGTTTTGCCTCTTCTTCATTTAGATTTTCTAAATTGTGTGACATGATTATACGCTGCCTTAATGGTTCATGGCTTGATAAGCGCAGCTGATTGTTTAACTGTGGCAATCCAACCAGTAATACGACTGCATAATCTTTTGAATCCATTTCAAAATTGAACAGTATTTTTAAATCATTCAAGATTCCGCTTTTCATATAATTGGCTTCATCAAATATAAATACAGGTGTAATCCTTTTTTCACGTTTGTATTTTTCTATAATTGTCTGAATGGCTCGGAAATTGTCGACTTTTTTATAGTATGGTTCGATTCCAAGATTCAATGCCATCTGTCTGTAGAATTCTATAACAGTAACTGTAGACAGTGATATATATACTACCTTATAGGCGGCAGGATTCAATTCGTTTGCCCATTGTCTTACGCTTGTTGTCTTGCCTCGGCCTGCACCTCCTGTCAATACGCCAAAGCCTTTTGTCTGCAGAAGATAATTCAATCTGAATTTCACTTCTTTATATTCATTTGTTTCTACTAAAACATCTTTTCCATTTTTTATAAACGGATTGATTTCCAATCCATATCTTCCTGTATAATTCATTATTGTCCTCCCAGCTCACTAAGTTTCAGTTTATGTCGATGCATCGTTGCATTTTTATTTTTATCCAACAGTTGAATAGGTTCCAACTCTTTTGAAATCGAATCTACCACATATACTTTTTTCAAATCTGGTGAATAACGAATCAATAGTTTCTGTCCCTGATATTTATAGTTTACTTCATATTCCTTTTCGTCAATTACAATCACACTGTCATTAGACACTTTACGTTCGATTTCAAGTAAAAAGCTGCGTTCAACCTCCTGATCAGACATTCTAATAATCAATGTACTTTCTGAAAAGAAACGTTCCATCGGTGATTTTCCATTCAATGATGAATGAATGCGTTGATTATATTCCTGTACATAGGCAAACAATGATTTTCTTAATTCTTCAATATCTTTAAAATCATTCATACAAAGCTGTGACATCCACTGATCTTTCAATGTTCGAAACCAGCGCTCAATTTTCGCCTTTCCAGTTGGAGTTCGAGCGGGATTATAATGAATGATTGTTCCTATTCGTGCTGCCAGAAGGTTCATCTGACTGCTTCTGTAGTTGGATCCATTATCAAAGTTGAATTTTTTTGGTTTTCCATATTTAATGACCGCTCCACGAATCACACTCATCAGATTCACAAAATTATCGTTAAAGAATATATCGATTCCGACAATCATACGACTTGCATCATCTATAAGTGCAATAATATAAGTCCTCTGCTTCTTTCCGTCTACTTTTAGATAAGGACCTACACTTGAATCTCCACACCACACTTCGTTTATATGTTCACATTCGTATCGCCTCATATCTTTTATAGGTGTGATTCCTTTTGAATCCTTATATTTCTGCACAAATCGATTTACTGTAGACAAAGAAACATCTTTTTTTACGATTGTATTTGTGTCAAGAAGTCTCTGGTAGACTATCGTAGCTGGAAGTTTTGGGTATTCAGACAATATATAAATAATTTGATTTTGAACATCCCCATCTAGCTTACGATATTGATTAGAATCATTTCGTGGCTTTGGGATCAATCCATCAAATCCGAATTTTAAATACCGGTTATACCACCTTCTTACTGTATGAGGGTGCACCCCAGCCTTTGAACCTGCATCTCGAAAGAAATCACTTTTTGATTTGTACTTATCTATATTTCCAGATACAAATGGTGCAATAAATCCATACCTTTTTAAAGCTATTTCCTGTGCTGTTTTATGATCCATTATAAATTTTCCTCCTTACAGCGACATAATATACAAGGAAATGGCATAATTCCTCACACCTTATGTGGAGAGGGATAAAAAAATATTTTTAGTGCATTTAATCTGCATAAACTGTAATGAAAAAATTTTAAAACAGCTCTTAAAAAGATCAGGATTCAATCTCATACGTTCAGACATCAGTCGCTCTTTCCAGTACTTTTGAAACTGGGACCGAATATAATAATACGAATATTCATTAATTCCTTCATTCCATTCTATCCAGTCAATGAATTTATTAAGAAAGTCTGATTGAAGAGCTTTTAGATGAACTTCCAAAGCATATTGAGAATAAGGAACGATAAAATACAAAAGCACTGCATGAGTGGATTTACAACTCATACATTTAACACGAAGAATCCGCAAAGTGACTGAATGTTTTCTGTATTTAACTTTACGAGTATAATAGCCATGTTTTTGAAAATCATGATGTTTACATTTAGGACATATTAAGGAATACAGATTTAAAGTGTCTGTGAATTTTTTATACGATTCAGCATCTACCTGGTTGACGTTAGCCTTATAAACAGTTATCATAATCTTGTTCGTAAGAGCGGAGAGTAAAAAGAACTCATTGGCGTGCGTTGGTTTTACTCTCTTTTCTTTTTCTCACTTTCTATAGGAAATATTATAAAAGTCATAACACATAATTTGAATAAATTTTATTCAAACTTGTGCTATGACTTTTTCATTTAATGTGATTAGATTATTCACTTTCATATTCAAATAATTTGGCAATCAACATCTTTTTTCGTTACATCTAGATTGACTTTATCATCCTTTAAAGAAACATCCACTTTCTTTGTATCTTCTGTATCTACATCTTTGAAAACAAATGTTTTATCTTCGTCCTGTAACCCTACTTTTACATCCAACTTGTCGTTTTCTTTGACAGTGTAATACAAAGTACGTTCTTCTTTGTTTTTTACAGCGTCTCCATCTTCCAACAAGTTATCACAGAAGTTTTCTTCTGAACTTGATTTTGTTTCAAATACAGTGATTTTCTTACCAGTGCTGTTTGTGATCTTCAAGGATTTTGAATCCTTGCTTTTTTGACCAATCGTTTTTACTTCTTTTTTCTTAGTGACTTCTGTTGTTTTTGTGTCTTTTGTTGAAGAATTTGAACATCCACTCAACATTCCACCCGATAAAACCATACTAAGGGCTAATGCCCCTACTATTAATATTTGTTTTGTTTTCATATTCCATTCCGCCTTTTTACTGTAAAATTATACCATTTTATCATAATTTCGTATACAATGCCGTGGCAAATAAAAAGTGCTGAACCGTCTACACGATTCAACACAATTATATATTTATGAAGTTACGCCCCTTACCTTGTCTTTATGTATATGTAAGATTTCTATTTTTTGTGCAACTGGTCATAAAATGGTAGCCGTCGCCCCTTACGCCTCTTTCCCCAGATACCGCATGAGACGCTTACGCGCAGTATAATATGATGGGTATCCACAAACTGCTGTATTTGTCCTCTGCCACGAATACCCTAACACATAATGGAAGCGGGCAATACTTCTTATCTCTGGGTCCTCAATTTGTGAAAGCCAGGTCTCAATGTTGTATAGAAGATTAGCTGCTTCCTCATACTTCTGTTCGTAAACCGTTTTTAATTCCAGCACCTTGTTTACAGCGGTTTCCACTGGACTACCTCCTACACTCATTGAGTGACTGCCTCCGTCACTCTTAAGCTGCGGGCTTCTATACGTATCATAGAGAGAATCGATCTGTTCACGCAAACCCTTTATCTCTGCGGTTAGTCCTTTATAACTTTCCAGTTTCTCAATGGTCATTTCCATTATGCTTTACCTCCTTTTTTAAGTCCTGCACGTACTAAGAACATATCTGTAAATTGCTTCGCTGTAATTTTTCGATCAGGTACATACCACTTCCGGTGTTTTGCGTAGTAGAATTTGGTGACTACCGCTTCCGCACAATTTACATCTTTTGGGACGTCTACATCGTGACTAATGACCACGACAACACCTAAACCGCAACAGTCACTAATGCAATCTGCAATACTGCAGTATGTGATCTCCTCACCAATAGATAGCTGGCCAGTCTTGTACTTTACTTCATAAAGCAGTATGGCCTGCGCATAGTGCATCTGTTTATGCCTTTCCCTTGTAAAAAGTAAAACTCCATCAATATCCATCGGATGTATCCTACCGCAAGGGTCATCCTCAAAATCTCTGCTGTCATAACAAATTCCGTCGTATGATAGGAACTGAGATTGTGCTTGTCTGTTACGTATCAATTGTTTTGTCCTCCTTATAATGAAGGACGGGATATAATAATATTTAATCACTCCTTAAGAGTGTGGTTTTCATTGTTCGATATTTTCTCCTATATTTGTTGCCTCATATTTATTATTTTTTTATTTGACGCCTCGCCTGGTGACGTTCTATTGTTGCGAATTCTATATTTGTTCCGGATTCTATATTCCGTCCATACCGTATTTTTATGTCCTGCCCAAGATTGGGCAGGATTGTTATTTAATTAAATGGTAACTCCCAGGAATCGCCGTCGCAGTCACCGTCGACCTTGTCTGGTGCGTCGTGGGTTGCCCGGTAGTCTTTTACAATAGCATCTAAGAATCTTTCGAATTCTTTTTTTTCGTCGTCAGTAAGGTAAATCGGTTTTCTTATCGGTTCTCGTTCGCACTGTCTGCGTCTCGCTTCTGCTTTTGAAAAGTCGGGATCGTCTTGCATCTGCCTAAACCATATATCGAACGCTTTACCAAGGATAGTGGAAGGTCGTATCCAGTTTGCGTGCTTAGTATCCACTAACTCTCGGTATTTGTAGTCAACCACATCGTTTATTTCATCCACAGTACGTCCTTCGGTGAGTAACGTAGCTACCAAGTTTGTGTTCGTTTTACCCATTTTAAAACGTCCTTCTCCAGCGATGAAGTTAAAGTGATCAATAATTGCTTTAATCCTAGGATCATTTGTTTTTACGAATTTCTTAACCTCAGCATCTTTAATAGACTTTTTGATGGCCTCCATTGTCGGGATCTTATCTCCAAGCGTCTGTCTGTCTTTGGCATATGCATAGCCCATAGGGGCTAATGTATAAGCATTCTTCAAATTTGACCCAACTTTAATAATTAACTTCTGTTCAACTAAAATGTTAATAAGATTTTTTACTTGATCTACAGATGTTAACTCTGTCATGAATCTTAAAATTCCTGGATAACTCGTTTTTACCCAAGGCACTCCATTCTTGTCCGTTTCACCGTTTGCTAAACGGGACTTGATGTTGTATGCTAAGTGGTAAAATAATGCGGCAGCAGCGATATTGCCGCATAAGTCGCGCGCTAACGCTGGATTATACATGTGCAACTCGCAATTATTGTCGCAGTGATCACCAGTTGTGTAAACTCTTTCTTGTCTACCCTTATTTTTCTTTTTCATGGTGTAATTCTCCTTTATATAATTTATATAATTTAATGAAGTTAGGCAGCGGAAGCGCCACATACCAACCACTTCTATTACGTTTAAAGAAAACTGCCGGAATATCTCCGTTCCCATCTGCTTCAGTATCTCTTTGGGATTGCGCCAGGGCAGACCAAATATTGAGTCGTTCTTGGTTCTTAACTTCGACGTGTAATCCCTCGATTCCGACTACGTCCGATGTTCCAGCTTTTCCGCAGTATTGTGCTGTTCTTCTTGCTTCTGTAAAGCCCGCGTCGCGGAGGGCGTGAACTAAACTGAGTTCACCTCTCTTGCCGCGTGCCTTTGATGATTTCCCGATTTGTGATTTTGTCTTTGTTGCCATAATTTGTACCTCCTTAACTGAACACCTTGCCGAGATCGGTTAACTCTTGAATGTCTTTTTCTGTCAAACCGAGACTTTCTAAATCGATTGGTTCTTTGTCGTCATCTTTCTGTTGCGACGAACAGATTGCCTCGTTAAACGAAGTCGGCATCTCTTTTGGCTTTGTGTTTTTTACGATGTCAGCAAGATGTTCCTTTTTCTCGTTATCAAACATTTGCTTCAGCTTATCTAAATTTTTACAAATATGCTTTGCTTGATATACTTGTAAGTCTTCTAATTTGCCGATCTTATAACTCTTACAGATAAATTCCTTACTTACTCCGTGTTCTTCAATAGTCTTTTTGATGATATCTACCATTTGCGCTGTAACAGGTCTTGTGTCTTTTACTGGCTTTTGCGCCTGTGTTGGGGCCTTTGGCATTGCTTTTTCAATAGGCTTATTAGCAGGTTGCGCTGGCTGTGCATGACTTTCACATTCCGGCAAATCCTCTCCGGCATATACATACAACCCTAGACCATGTCTACTAATAGCTTTCGTGATTGCACGTTGAACTGCTTTATTAGCATCACAAGATGTAACCTTATCCAACGGGATCGATTGATTTTTAAAATTCATTACGGGCAGCATCTCAACATGTTCCAGCCCCTCAATCGTAACCCCGACTTTAACCCAGCAAGTCCTTCCATCTGTGAAGTAGTTCACTGGCCCCCATTGAGTGTCCCGTTCGTAAACCTTATATGTAGCCGTCGGATATACCTTACATACCTCCGCCCACGCATATGCCCATGACAGATATGTTAATCCATTCTTTTTTTCGGTCTTTCCACTAACGTTAATTGCGCTTAGCGTTTCAAATACGCTTTTTTTATTTTCCATAATTCCGTTCTCCTTTTTTCTATTTACTATTTATATGTCAGAATTTTTCTACCATAATTTACGATGTGATTTTTTATTGCCGTCACGTTTTGCCGCGTATGCTTCTGCTTCTTTCTGTTTAGCAAAGATAACGATGTTTTGAATGTTTTCAAAAGTCGTTCCACTTTCTGCCGCCTGAACAGCAACGTGTTTTTCCGTTGACGTATAATAGACCATTCTTTTTTTCATATCTCTTACGCCTCCCCAACAATTGCTTCAAATTCTGCTTTTGTCTTACAGCTTTCAATCGCTTCAATACTTCTTTCAACCGCTATCGCTTCTACGTGGTTGAATTCTTCATCGTCTGCAAAGATCTGCGATAGATATTGATCCTCGATTCTGTCAATTTTTGCGTCAGATTTTGCTAAGTCTTTTAAAAATTCGTTTGCCATGATTTTGTCCTCCTTTTGGCTGAGAGAATACAAAAAAGCGCGACACGATAATCAGTCATACAAGGATCTTTGCCTTGCTGTTTCGATTATTCGTGCCACGCTTATGTTTTAAATTAACTTTTACGACGCTGGACCTACACCGCTTTTTCCGGTGCCAACGTCTACCCTAAACGCACGCTACATTGTTTCGTATATAAACTTCTTTGTTCCGATTTTTTAATAATTTTGCTTTTTACGTATTCTCTTATTCAATTGTTAAGGTAGGTAATTTACTTCCCCTTACCTTGTATCTATATTATAATGCCTGTTGTTCAAAATGTCAATGTATTTCTGTAACTTTTTTTGTTTTTTTAATTTAATAGTGTATTACATATTTACTTTTACACTCTTTGGGTGTATAATAAGTGTATAAAGGAGGTGCATAAGCATGACTAAAAACCTTATTGGCGATAATATCCGTCGCATTCTTGCTAATAATAAAGCAACCAGAAAAAATGGAGTACCGTATACACAAGTAGAACTGGCGGAAGCAATAGGAACGACAAAACAGCAAATCGGGGCCTACGTAAACGGCCGTCACGTTATGGGTACGGCTACTCTTTTAAAAATGGCCGATGTGCTTGGCGTTACTCAATACGAACTTATAGGAACAGAAGAGGATCAAACGATATTCGCTATTGGTAGAGAAGTTGCAAAAAGCCCTATCCTTAAAGAATTAGTTGAAAAAGTGGTTGCTGGTGAAGTTACAGACGAACAGTTAACAGCAGTGCTAAAAATCATTGATACGCTTAAATAAGAAGACCCTGGCGTTATGCCGGGGCTTTTTTTATGCTTAAGCTGTTTTGCCTCATTAAGGTGAAAAACGTAAGCAGGCTTATTCCACATTATATATAGGAAAGGAAACAGCTTTTTACCCTTTCCTGAAAGCGCCGCACCGCGGCACTATATGCCTTTTTATCGTGAAAACTGTTATAAATAGCCGAAATATCGCATAATATCGCATTTTAAACAGGTTTTTTGCAAGAAATTCGCAAAATCCGGGCTTAAATAGACAAAAGCTGCAAAATCTACGTCTTTTTACCAATAACGGGATATACAACAAGCCCCGTTTTTTTACCTTAATGAGTCGCGTAAGCGACACAAACAGCACCCGCTGAACGATTAATTGTCAAAGCGGGATGGCTATCGATTTTATGCGAATCAAAAAACGCTGGGCGGTATACTTTACGCGAATCAAAAAAAACGCTGAGTGGTATATGTGTTTGTTCTTTCGATGTGCAAAATCCACGTGTTCCATACCAGCTACCTATATTATATATTCTATATGTGTGGTCGCCTTTAAAAAGGAGATTAGTCTCCTTTTTAAAGGCGATACGAAAAAGTAGAGTCTCCTTTTTAAAGGAGATACGATAGCGAAGTCACAAAAACATAATAGCTTCATTGAATCGCAGTAATTCGTAAACGGAGTGACAACGTTATTCGCTTGTCGTTTTTTCCGACCGATACAAAGACTTCGATCTTTCAGCCTTGTATTTATATATATGTTGCTGAGGCATAAATACCCGACTATAGTCAGGTATATATACCCGACTTGGAAAAATGATACGTATACATTACTAGCCCTATACACGCATAAATAGCGGTGTTATAATCAAAGTGACAACTTTGTCAGTGACAATACAAGGGAAACAATCGGGCACAATTTTATAAAATGACAAAGAAAATGACAACCTGGATTATGAGATCGCAGAAAACAAAAAAAGCCAGGGCATTTAAGCCCCAGCTAGTTTTTGTTTTATAATGTCTGTTTTTATTCACCAAAATAACGTTTTAATAATCCAGCAAATGCCTTACCATGACGAGCTTCATCACGAGCCATTTCGTGTACTGTATCATGAATTGCATCTAAGTTTGCCTTTTTAGCACGAGTAGCTAAATCAACTTTACCTGCAGTTGCACCATTTTCAGCTTCTACACGCATTTCAAGATTTCTCTTAGTTGAATCTGTAACAACTTCGCCTAATAATTCAGCAAATTTTGCGGCATGTTCTGCTTCTTCCCAAGCTGCCTTTTCATAATACAATCCAACTTCTGGATATCCTTCTCTGTGAGCAACTCTAGCCATTGCCAAGTACATACCTACTTCTGAGCATTCACCTTCGAAGTTAGCACGTAAATCATTTTTAATGTCTTCAGCAACATCTTTTGCGACGCCTACTACGTGTTCAGCAGCCCAAGTCATTTCGTCTTCTACTGGAACAAATTTTTCTTTTGGTTGTTTACAAGTTGGACATTTCCAATCTGCAGGAAGATCAGCGAATTTTACTCCTTCTTTTTCCTCGTCATAAATGTGTCCACAAATTAAGCATCTATATTTCATAAATAATCCTCCTCTTGAAATATACTATTTCCTCTTACGTATATACTATCGCATATTCATTTCAATATTTCAAAAGTATTGCTCAACAATTTTTAAATTATAATTCAATCGTCAACATACGATCTTTTCCTGACATATCTTTATGTACAGTAATCGTTGCAGATGCAAAATATTCACGAGCTAGATTCGATAAAGATTCACCTTGATCCCATCCCATTTCAAAGGCAAGAAAAGCTTTTTCATTCAATACTAGATGTGCTTTTTCAAATACATCACGATAGAATTTTAATCCGTCTTCTCCACCAAATAGAGCTACGTGCGGTTCATAGTCCACAACACTTTGTTCCATCTTTTCTTCACTTGGAATATATGGTGGATTGCAAACTAGAATATCGCAATGTAAATCGCGATCTACAAATGGATCTAACATGCTTCCACAAATAAAGTTTACATGAGCATCCAACTTTTCATTATTCTTTTGTGCAACCACTAAAGCCTCTTTTGAAATATCCGATGCGATCACATCCATTCTAGGTTCTTCTAGATTTAAAGTAATACCAATGGCACCTGATCCTGTTGCCACATCAAATACATTGACATGATCTTTATCGGCAAAATAATCATCAAACTTAGATAATACAAGTCCTACAAGTTCTTCTGTTTCGGGTCTAGGAATTAAAACATCTTCATTCACAATAAAGTCATAGCCATAGAAACATTCATACCCTAATACATAGCCTAATGGTTCTCCATTTTCCATTAAATGAATTCCTTCTAAATAATCCGTTTGAATTTGTTCATCCGCCTCTTCATCCATAGAAATATATAAATTGATATCTTTTTGACGACACAATTCCACCATGAAAAGTTGCGCTGCCTGTTCGCCTTGACCAGCCTTATAAAGACGTTCTTTACCTTCATTGATCAATGAATGATATGTACTCATTATTCTTTTTCTCCAGCAATTTTTGCCTGTTGATCTGCAAGCTGTAATGCAGCCATTAAATCATCTAAACGACCATCCATAATACGGTCTAACTGATTGACTGTATATCCAATACGGTGATCGGTTACACGGTTTTGAGGATAGTTGTATGTACGAATTTTTTCTGCACGATCTCCAGTACCAATCTTTGTACGACGTTCTTTTTCGTTCTTTTGATCCAATTCACGCTGTCTTTCTTCATATACACGAGCACGAATTGTCATTAAGGCAGTTGCACGGTTTTCATGCTGACTACGACCATCCTGACACTTAACTACAATACCAGTAGGTTTGTGGACGATACGTACAGCTGAATCGGTTTTATTGATGTGCTGTCCTCCAGCTCCACTTGAACGCATTGTTTCAATTTCCAAGTCGTTCATATCGATATCAAAGTCTTCTGCCTCTACTTCTGGCATACACAATACTGTTGCGGTAGAAGTATGGATACGGCCTTGTGATTCTGTCTTTGGCACACGTTGTACACGGTGAGAACCAGATTCAAATTTTAAAGTTCCATAAGCCCCTTCTCCATTGACTTTAAATGAAACCAATGAGAATCCTCCAGCTTCACTATCTTCCATTTCAATGACTTCTGTTCTCCAACCTTTTGCCTCTGCATATTTTGAATACATTCTAAATAAGTCTCCGGCAAAGATATTTCCTTCGTCTCCACCAGCTGCTCCACGAATTTCTAAAATCGCATTATGAGAATCGTTAGGATCTTTTGGTACTAGAAGTAATTCTAATCGGTCTAAATAATTTTGGATTTTTGGTTCTAATTCTTCCAATTCCATTTGTGCCATTTCACGAATTTCTTTATCTTCCTCTTTTGAAAGAACTTTTGCCTCTTCTAATTCCTCAACTGCTTTTTTATATTCTTCGTATGTTTCTACAATAGGTGTCAACTCATTTTGTTCACGCCCCAATTTTGCCATAGTCTTACGATCTGATACAACATCACTTTGCATCATCAAATCATTGATTTCACGATAACGCTCAACCATTTTTTCTAAACGCTCATCCATTTTTGCCATAAATATACATCCTTTCTCTATAATTTTTATATCTTGAGTGTTTTACCACTTAAAAAACGCTTTATTTTAGCGATATACCCCATCTATTTTAATATAAAGAACAAGTATTGTCGATGGAAATTGTCCTATTACGCAATTTTTGAAGATAAGAGTATAATATGAAGTATGAAACAGAAAAGAAAAGTTAAAAAAATACCAATTGTGTTTATTCTTACCTTACTCATTTTCGTATTTATAGTTATTCCCTTCATCATTTTAAAAATCACTGAAGACGGACAATACTACGTAGAAGATTTAAATACAAGTGAAGTACAAGCTTCCTATAAACATTACATCTTCGCATCTTTTAAGATGGATACAATCGATTCTAAATATGCGTGTATAAAAGATGAAAACGGAAAAATATTACGACTTCAATCTGGCATTGTTAATTTAAAGACGAAAGACATAACTGAAAATACAGAATACACAACAGATACAGATGAAACTGGATATGTGAATGGAAGTTATGGTGCAGATGCTCAATATTTAGGAACCAGCTTTAACGGAAAGAAGGTTCACTTTAAAATAAGCGGCGTACAAGCATGGGCAGACATCAACAATGTTGAATTGTACTTATATGACGATTCTTATACTTTATCCACATATTATGTTTATAATGGTTCCCTCATTCATACGATTTCTACAGATCTTGTTCAAGGAAATGCGAATTCTATTGCGATTGGTCCTGCTCCACAATTTTTAAAAGAAGATACTGCCTATTATTCATATGATGGTCACTATTTTTATACGAGCTATAAAAACTTAGTTGATGATAAAAAGGTCAATAAAAATCCATACTATAACTATTATCAATATGTTCCGCACAGAACCACGTCGTATTTGAATCATGCGATTTATAATACGTATGTCAACGATGAATCAGCACTCTATAATCAAGCCGATGTATTTTTTAATATACAAGCTAAATACGCAATCAACGCATCTATGATGTATGCACTTGCCCTAAATGAGAGTGGTCTAGGACTTAGTCAGTATGCGCTTGAATATCATAATTTATTCGGTCATGCAGCCATTGATGAAAATCCAGATAACGCAAATCAATACAAATCAATAGCAGATTGTGTAAAACAACATGCCTACAATTTCTTGCAGCAAGGCTATCTAAATCCTGAAGATTCAAGATATCACGGTTCGTGGTTTGGGGATAAGGCAAGTGGCATCAACGTGAACTATGCTTCGGATCCGTACTGGGGAGAAAAAGCGGCTAGTTTCTATTATCAATTGGATGAAGATAGTATTGACCAAAAAAAGAATCCAATCAAAACAATACAACTATCTAAGGACTTAAAGGTATATGCACCAAATAAAAAAGATGTTCTTTATACTTATAAAAAAGGAAGTATTGTATCGATTCATATATTAAAGGAAGAAAACAGATACTATAAAATATCGAGTGAAGCACCTGTTAAAGATAATCATTTGAATGTAAATGCTAAATATAAGAATAGCTATGCATATATCAAGAAATCGGATTTCAAATAAAAGGAACCATTCTAGTGTTGGCGTCTAGAATGGTTCCTTTTGTTT
>ULXD01043800.1_pt1 | contig 19669 bp, 29 predicted proteins | sample 1960961 | NCBI WGS metagenome assembly ULXD01 (sample SAMEA4835829, study PRJEB28245) | human gut metagenome | biome: gut microbiome; material: fecal sample | place: Denmark | collected 2008 | reverse complement strand
CAGCCACAACGGTTCAGGCTTCGACACCACTTTGCCCTTAGATATCACCCTTCCTTTCAACCGGGACAATTTGTTTGTTGACTCCCAAGTACACTATTCCTATGCTTCTGAAGTCTGCGGCATGTGCCATGACTGGTGTGACAGCACCCAGTGGGAACTGGGAACGCAACCAATCAAAAAGTCTATTAAGTCGAGTAAAATGGCCGCCCACATACAACAGGAAGCCAAATACACGGCAACATTCAAGGCTGGCGGCTGCTCTGCCGGGGATATGAATATGAACCGTCACCGGGATGTTTATTACGACAACAACTTCCCGTGCGGGAACCGTTGTCCTCATTGCAGAACTTTTTGGGTGGATTGAAAAAGTAAAATACAAAATAACATAAAAAGTTAAATATGAAAAAAATATTGGTAGCCAATAATGATGGTAGAATGCCTAAAGGCTTTTTAGAGCAATTAAAATCAATATCAAAATTAGACTGGCATTATGACGAAGTAGCAAAATGCTTTTATGCAGAAATAGACAATGAGAAAGAAGCAAAGTTTCTTTCCATGAAAATAATTGCAATTTCTATTGGAATATTAAATTTATGTTTTTGCTCCTACATTGAGAATGGAACCACAGTATTCTTTTATGACAGGCTTAAAGGTTATATCCCCATGACGAAAAAATAAGTAGGTCCGTTTTTGCAGAAATGAGACGGCAAATCGCATATCATAAAACAATCAAACGTCATTAATAATTATATAATTCAATATGAGAACATCAGAAAATATAGTCAGTAGCTTCTTCTACTATATGTGGAACGCTTGGTGCGAGGAAGAATGTCGCATCGTATTCGCTTCCGTTAGTTACCCACACTTCTGGGAAAAATGGTGCGCAGCCACCCATCCTACGGTGTACGGTGCAGCCGAGAAATTCTATGCTGAACTCTCCGTGCATAGCCGGACATTACTGGTGAATCGGGCTTGTGAAGTATATAACGGCAGCGAACGGCGTAGCTCATCATCCGTTGTACCTGACAAAGAACTTTTTGCCTACGTTTTCCCGGCATCACGTTTCGAACGTAACGCAACCGACGAGGAAATTCTGGCCGATTACGAAAACAACTGGGACAAGGACGAACCAACCCAAAAACTCACTCCCGACAAATTTGCGGCCTATTGCAATGACGGTTATTTCAACACCTCCGGGCAACACGTCCGTTTTATATAAACACAACTTAGTTATGAGCGAAACTATTAAACATACCAATTACGGAACAGTTAATCTCGGATGCTGTGAAAATCTATATCACACTACCTACCATCAACTGAAGAAGGAAATTCACTTTGCAGTAAGCATAGGCGAAATCTATAACCCCAAAAACTATTTAGACCCCAAATACCACTTTGGTTATCGCTTCCCATTCCCCGACGAGGACCACCAGAAACTGTTCGGACACTATGACGATTTTGAACGGGGTTTTCAAATAGCCATACCCCGGCATCTGTTTGGTGAGGGCGAACTGTCCGTCGGACACACTAATTTCTACATACGCCATGAACACAAATCCGGCTATTCTTTCGGCATCAATTTTCCCTGTCCGGGCGATGAAAAAACGGAGATACCATTTCAAGACCTACAGAACGTAAAAGGATATTTTGTCATCGAAATCGTACAGCAGAAAATTATAAATAATCAATTAGTTACAATAGCTCGATGTCCGTTTTGTGGTAACAAATCTCAGATGACAAAGCAGGAAATTCAAATCATGCACCACATTATTTACAGTGGTAAAACCTACTACGATGACCTTACAAAACAAGTGATTGACATCGCATTGCAGGGTTATTCCGACCTCACATAAATCAATGATAACAATGAACGAAATAGAAAAAATACAGTCTCTCAAAGCAGAGATTAAGGAGAAACACGAAAAGATAAAGAAGTCGATGATTCTGTTGGTACAGATGCTCGGTGGAGAAGTTGAACCCGTAAATGGTCAAACATACAAAGCCGTAGAAGAGACCGGGAGCAATTGCGTGATAGAATCTTTTGTATTTGAAGACGGAAAACTGATGGTGAGAACCGACTTCGATGGTGACAACTTCACGCTGGAGTTAGATAGCTTTCACACTGAGGAGTTGGCAAATATACTTTACCTTATGTTGGAAGAGAATAAAAACCACCTCCAGCAAAAGATTGACAGGTTGTTTCAAGCATTCTTGAAGGAACATAGGCAAGAAGAACCTCTCTATGCCTCCTGTTGCGTAAAATATCTGGATAACAGTCCACACGCGGATGTTACAATCAAGCTAAACAACGAATTAGATGACCATGACGATTTGCTGTTTTACTACTGTAACTCTTTAAATGGTATTAAATCGCTATGCGACTTTGGTGTTGAAGAGTTTATTTTGACTGATGTATATGAACTCTTAGACCGCTTATAGATATAAATGAATAGAACTAAATAATTGCATTATAATTAAAAAATGAAAGCAATAGAATTTTCCAGCCAATACACTAAAGCGGCAAACAATTTCTTTGCCAGATGCTTGGAGTGTGAATCGGTTCCTTTGCATAAAATGCAGGACATAACCGTATCCTTTACCGACCGGGGATTTACATTACGGCTTGAAACCGTCGATAATGATTTCTCGCAGGAATTTGACGTAGACGAAAAAAGGGCTACTCCCCTCTATTTTGAAACACACTAATTAAAAGAACATACATGGGAACAGCAACAAAAGAAAATACCCAAAAATGGATTGCGGATAGTGTAAAGCCGATGTTAGCGAAAGATGATGGTACAGTATATATCCGTCGTATTAAAGGTGGTATTTCATTCGTACTCGCTTGGATGCGTTATGATATAGACGATATAGAAAACAAATTTCGCGATGAAAATTATACAATTGAAGTCTCTGTTCGCAAAACAGATTCATCGTTTTTTGCAGATGACTGGACATATATCAATGAAGGTGTCCCTCTGCAAACACCTGACGAAAACGACTCTTTTGCTACTGTCGTAGATTGGATTTTCAAGATCGCCTTAAACTATCTCAAAACTAAGATTTACTACATGCTGCCGAACAACAAGCGAATCGAATTACTATCCGAGATGCACACGGCAAACTATGATTTTGGCGAATTTGACGAACCAATCGAAGACCTTCGGAAAAATTATTTAGAGGGATCAGATGAAGCAACAAAAAAGAGCGTCGAACAAAAGATAGAAGCCCAATGTACTGCTTTTGCGGATTTCCTCGGTATGCAAGATGAAGAAATGCAATCCATGATTAGCATCAGTGACTTATCCATTGGGATAAAACAAACACTTCTTGCAGGATAATACAACAAAAATGAAATCAATAAACAGCAAAGAATATGAATAGACAACTAACAGAAGACCTGCACCAGTATTTCAAACAGAAAACAAACCCCACACCCGATGAAAACAGTTTACTGACAAGATTAACGGGTGAGCTGCCCTATTTCCCCATTTCTCACATTTGCCGTGACGATTTGGAAGGGAAAGGATTTGATATTTCAAACGTTACAGATTCCGAGATGTCAAGGTTGGCAGACAAATTAGGCGATGATTACTGTGAACAACTATATTCGATAAGTATGGAAATTATTGCTGAAGACAGCATAGAAATCCCTAAATATATTTGTCCTAAATGTGGCAAAAAAGCATCCCGCTACGATCCGTTCGATAAAACCTATCAGTGTTTTTCATGTCAAAACACATGGAAAAAAGAAGAGCCCACCGGTCGCTATGTATTAGTGGAATTTCCGGAAGATACTTCTTTCTATGAAAACAACGACATAGGTTATCCGTGTTTCAACTGCGAGGACAATGGAGCTATGTACGTTCCCGAGCATTTCTATCGGCAGCATACTGGAAAAGAACCCGAAGCGAACAGCATGTTCCGGGCTATTCAATGGCCGGAATCTCAAAGATACTTTGAAATCGAACCCGAATCAATTGCCGCACTTTGCGAACCGATTGAAGCTGACGCCAAATCAATTGAAGATTTTGGAGAGTCATCTATCTGGGTTCCATTATGTCTAATTGAATAATAAGCCTATGTTCACCGACGAAAAAACACTCAACACGATACATGCTGACCTTGATGCCAGCGTATCACACGGGACCATGCGGCTCCAGGACTTGATACCCCGGTACATGGATGTCATTCGGGATACTCCTGAATACGTTCAACTGCTGAATGTCGTACCCGCTCGTGCTGTCGAAGACGGCAACGCAGAGTGGTGGAACAGTGAAGATGCTATTTCCCTTTTGGAAAATTTGGAAGACACCCTTGAGAACTATGCCCCCGAAGGATATTATTTTGGTGCTCACCCCGGCGATGGTTCCGATTACGGGTATTGGAAAATGGAAACAGTAACAGAACTTACTGCGGACGACAAAAAGAAATTCGTTGTCACCCTGACAATGATTTACAATGCGACAGTAGAAGTCGAAGCCACCGATGCGAAAGAGGCTGTCGAATATATACGGGACAATTTAGATGCCCTGGCTCCCGATTCTCTGTTCGATAAGGGAGAAAAGACCGTGGACTATGCAGATCTGGTCAAATAGAATGCAGTATTGATATTGAATTTAATAATAAAAGAAAGAATATGAAAAAAGAATTTCCCTTTGACAACCTATACGAGGTGATGCTGCAATACCTTGCCCCGTTGTATTTCCCGCAGAGTTTCGATGATGATACCATACATACCTTGGCACGTGAAGAATTTTTCCGTGTTCAGGAAATTATATGTCGGGAGTACGAATTTGATGAAGACAAATACATGGAAGAATACAATGGCTTTTCACCTTTCGACGAAGTTTCTGATGACATAGAACAGGAAGTGTATGCCCGCATTAGAAAAGATTCCCGGCTATTACAAATCGTTAGGATACGGAAAGAAACAATCGCCCTCATCCGGAAAGCTGTCAAAAAAGCAAATGGAGTCATCGGTACATTTTACACCAACCGGGGTATCCGTTACCGTGATGCCAATATTGAGGAAGAGTATCAAAACTCACCAATTGTAGCAATTTGCAATACATTCAATGGCTGTTATGGAGGTTATGAAGGAAATACGGTTTACGACCTTTTCATAAACGAGAAATCAGAGCTACTATGTACCCTTAATGGTGAAGCGGGCGAAGACTTTGATGAACCTATTGAGAATGTGCAGGTCGAGGGATTAATTATACTCGTCCACTGGCTGCTGGAACATGGCTTTCTCACTTCCGATGAAGCTCCGTGCATAAGTCTATAAAGTAGTTCCTGACAACAAGCTGATCTGACAGAATTATATAAGAATAAGAAAATTGTAACTGACATGGAAGAAAACAACAAGTCAACCCCGGTATGTCCCGAATGTGGGAGCACCGATATTGAAATCCTCGACGACGAAGAAGTAGCAATCTGTAATCACTGCCTCTTAGAATGGCCTTATAACAACGAAATAATATGAAAGTAGTAAAAGTAAAACGGAAAAAAGAAATTCTATTTTTTCCGCATACTTTTCCCCATGAAGTCAAAGGCCAATCCTTTGAATATTTTATCAGCGGCGAAGGGTATAAAAAAACAAAGGCTTTTGATATTTTGAATGAAGAGATACCCGAACAGTGGAGCGGTCTGTCATGGCTGGAAATAATGTATATCCATGAAAAATACGGTCGGCATTGTTCTATCATATATGCCGAAACGAAATGTGCCGGTATTGTCGCTCTCGAAAACCTACTTTCCAGATATGCGCTTTTTCAAAAAGCAAAGCATCTGTTATGCCGGGAAACCGATGCTACTTTTTTTGAACTGATAAAAACGGAAGGGATACTCTCGTGGTTGGGAATGTACCAGATAGACATTATAGGGATGGATGACGAATTTGGGAAAAGAGATCCCGAATACCAACCCGAATTAGCGCTCTATCAGGGAAAAACTTGTTCAATGGACGGATATATCGAACAGAAGTTCGGAAAACGATACGTTCAGATAATAAATGCCATGATGAACTGATTAATCCTGAATATTAGTAAGCGAAAATAATTGCAAGGCGGTGAAAACAAACATTCATCGCCTTTTCTATTCTTACCCAAACAACTTGTAAAATATGAAAGCAGAATATGAAAAACTAATCCGTGCCCTACGGATTGAATTTTCCGTGGAAATGAAAGAAGCAGATGCCAACACGGACAAATGGTACGAACTTTATGTGGATAAAGGCGTCGAAATCGGTACGCATACAGTCTGCAGCGCTTCTACATTCGACGAGGTAATCGTCCACTTCGAGAAATATGCTGAACAGTATGGCATTTTGAATACGCACATTGATATAACGCGCCAGCCGGACGATGCCGAGGTCGATATTAGCCTGACACATTCCGCTAAGTTGCTCAATGTCCCCAAGCTGGTTAATGTCTATTTCCGCCTTGACTCCGGCTATGTTTGGGGTGGTGACCACCCCGGCATGTCTAAGGAAAAAGAAGATGCTTTCTTTGCTGAAGCTCGTCGGCTCTTTAGCGAAGCCGGTTACGAAATCAAGTCAATAAAATATACCGAATGTCCTGGCATTGTCAAAGAGTTTACTGACCTCTATTGTCACCCGATGGACCTCTCCGGCTATTGTGAAGAAAGCCGCATCCCGGAAATCGAAGCGATTCTCGCCAAAGGAACCACGTTCAAACATCGGTGTACCGATACATACGAACAAGTCTATCCGTACAATCGCGAACAGGAAATCGAATACTACCGGCAGACCTACCATGATTGTATCCAAACCCGACTGCTTTCCCTTTTCTCAACCAAGCGTCGCAACCTCTACAAACCGCAGCAGAAAGTAGTCGAACAACTTGCTAACCAAATCCGCATAAAAACAATTGAGCATACCATCGGCGTGTCCTCCGGTGATCCCTGCGAAACCTACATCCATGAATTGTACAAAGATTTGGTGTCCAAAGGTATGCTGATAGAGGCGGAAAAATCAATGGGAGTATCCTGCATCAAACTCTGTCGTTCAGCTAATGCAAAGGAAATTAAACAACTAAAACTAATCGTAACATGAAAAAGAAAAAAGATCGTTTTAATAAAATAATGAATATTCTAAGCTCAAATCAATTGATGGCAATTTATAACATACTTCAAAATATTATTGCCAATATAGACACCATATTAGGGAATAGATGTATGAAAAAGATACAGCCTTTGTTGGATGAAGGCCGATTCAAAGAAGCCCTAACAGAAATAAATTTATTCTTTGGTTCTGAATCAGAATATTCGGTAGCCAAATACCTCTGTATTTTTTCCTTGTCAAATGCTGAAAAAAAACAGGAGAAAGATAAAGAATAACTACTTAGAGAAATAAAATGTAATCGGGCGGTGAGCGGAAGTTTACCGCCTTTTTTAATCCATAAAGTCCTATGACAAAAGAAAAATTTCCGGGTCTGAACAACATGACCATCGACGAGGTGCGTGTTATGGCAAGAGTTTGCAAAAACGACGGCTGCGACACCGAAAAAACATTGGAGTGTATCACCTGTATCGACGATTGTCTCACTATTCTGCGGAGTGCGGCAATGATAAATCGTCGCCGGGGCAATCAAAGAAACAGAGTAACAGCCAGGGATGTCATTGAAGCCCGGATCATGCAAGCTAAATTATAAGGCCATGGCACGTAAAGGACAAGCAACAACCTCTGACTACCTTCCTTTTGAAGAATTAAAGAAACTCTTCGACGGACTTCACAAGGATAAACTCTACAAGTGGGAAGCCTATTGTAAGGTTTCATATTGCACGGCGTTCCGGATATCAGATGTTCGCACAACAACGTGGAAAGACATACTCCACCAAAGCGAATTGATAAAAATGGAACAGAAAACAAAGAAAAGTCGCCTGATTACGTTCAATCAGGAAATTATTGAGAACATCGCTCAAATGTACGAACTGGTCGGTTCTCCCGACCTCTCTCTGCCGATAATATGGAACTCCCATACAGGCAAGGCATTCTCACGGGAGTACATCAACCGTCGGTTGAAATATTTCCGGGTCCGGTATCAGGTTAAGATACAACACTTTTCCACTCACACGTTCCGCAAAACTTTTGCCCGCAACACATTCGAGGCGAATGGGGGAACGATGAAAGCGCTTTCGCTGATTCAGAAAATCCTCAATCACAAAAACCCACAGACCACATTAATCTATATGGGCTATGTGCAGGACGATATTAATACGATTTATAACTCACTTCATTTTTAATCACAGATAATTATGGAACAAACAGCAACAGTGGCAAACGGCATAGACATACTCGCCGTATTCGATAACATTCAAATCAACAACGAAGAGAAAATCTCTCTTCCCGATAAAGAGTTTTGCGAACGCCAGCAATGCTTGCTCGACGCCTCACTCGACCAGATAGATAAATGGTACAATTTCTTTCTCCAGGAAGTACTGCAATACAAGGAAAGCCATCGTATAACCTTTGTCCAAAATGGTACAGTGAAAACCAATCCACCGTATTCACCCTCTGAAAATTATCCGTCCAATTACCACGAATTTGAGTTCCGTCCGTTCGATACACTCAACAAACTGGTAGAACGACGCTTCAGGGCAATCAACCGGTTCGGGCGTACCATTATTTCCTATTTTAACAACACCTACTCACTGAGTATCCCCCAAAACGAGCCCGACGGGGAACAGATGTCCGTTACACTTCGTCCCAGTTATTTGTCCTATGTCGATTTGGTGATTGACCACATGGGAGGCCGTGGCTTCCGGGAGACAGCCGAAGATGAAATTATTAGTCGTTTCCGTGACAAAGTACTCAGTCGCTACAAGAAAATGCCTGAACTTAAAAACAATAAAATCATCTTTTACGATGTCATCCGGTTCGATGAATTCTATTACAAAAGCTACCAACAGTATCACCTAAGCTATAGTTACACATCTGAACTCAATACCTTCTGCGAGGGTATCGCATTGGTCGGTAACGATAGCCTAAATGGAAGTACCCGCATCATTCCGGGATTCAATACCAATTACGTGAACATCACCGAACCCTATTCCATTCAGGCAGGAGAAGCCGAAAAAATGAAATTCTACAAAAATGGACGCATCGACGTTTGCTTTTCTTCAAAGGCAACTGCCGAAGCCGCTTATAAAAGACTGCTATTAAACAAGGTTAGTTTTCAAGACAATTAATGATGTACCAGACAATCACCCAACAAATACCGCAGAACCGCCGGGCAGAAATAAATGAGAAAATCTTGTTTAGCATCGACACCGGCAAAGCACAGGTAACGGCAGAAATGATTTTCAACTGTTACACCGGTATAGGTGGTTTGCACCACCTTAAGCAAGAAGATTACCCTTCTTACCACGAATATGCACAGGCGAAAAAAGAAATCGAAATGGGACAATTCTTTACCCCACATGAAATCTGTCGCCAAATGGTAGAGGCAATAGCCCCCGAACCTACTGAACTGATCTTAGACATGTGCTGTGGCATGGGAAACTTCTTCAACCATTTACCAAACCAGTATAACGCTTATGGCTTCGACATCGACCGCAACGCTGTCAAGGTGGCACAGCACTTATATCCTCATGCCAATATCAAAACCGCCGACATCCTGGCTTATGAATCCGAAGTCAAATTCGATATTGTAATCGGTAATCCGCCTTTCAACCTCGATTTTGATGGCACACTGTCCCAGTTCTATTACATCAACAAAGCCTATTGGATGCTCAACCCAACCGGCTTGTTCATGTTCATAGTGCCTTGCTCATTTTTGCAAAGTGAGTTTTGGGATAAATCGAAAATCAGGACGATAAATGATGACTTTTCTTTTATCGGGCAGACAAAGTTGGACCCTAATGCCTTTGCCTCAGCTGGCGTTCACAATTTCGACACCAAAATCATGCTTTTCATGCGGACCTCGCAGTACATCACCATGCAACCCTACAATGCCGAAGAATTTGTCTCTATGGATGAGCTTAAAAAACGCATTGCCGGAGCCAGGGAAATACGCAAAAATCTGAAACTCAAACTTCATCAGGAAGCCAGTACCGAGATTAAAGCCGAAAGAGAAGCCTTCGATTTCCGGCTCAAAAAGTACCTCTACGAGTTAAAGGTACATCCGCACTTGAGAAAACATTACGACAAAGCCGTTGCGCTTGTTACCAAATTTTACAACCAGAAACCGCCTGAAAACTGCACTTCGGAAGAACGGAAGGCATGGGAGAAAAAGAAACTCACATACGGCAAAGTCCTTTCCGTTATTTACGGTTATATCAAACGGCAGAACTTTGTTCCTCGTAAAGAAATTGCACTGGTTAAAACAAATTACGGTTTCCGGCTTAAAGGCTATGCGCCTCGTCTGCTCGACGGGGTAGAACAGAAATATGCTTCCTTGAACCAAATCATCATCGGGCAATCCGAACTACCGGAACCTCCTGAAATAACCCCGGCACTCCAAAAACAATACGATGCTGCCCATAAGTTTATAGCCCGCAAAAAAAAGGATTACGAACTTCAAAGCCGGGAAACACTTCAAATGGAACGGCAATCCAAACTCGATGCCAAAATCAGTTCCCTGACGTTCTACAACAAGCAAATGGAAATTTGCCATTTCACGCCATTGCAACAGCATGATATGGGACTAATTTTTCAGAAACACTATAACCTGCTCAACTGGCAGCAAGGCAGTGGCAAAACGGCTGTGGCATACTATTACGGCAGACACGTTTACGAACAAGGTCGGGTGAAGGGAGTTGTCGTTTTGGCCCCGGCCATTGCCATTCACCTGACATGGGTTCCTTTCCTCGAACGTCACAACGAGAAATACATCGTAGCCACCAAACCTGAACACCTCGATAATGTATCGGGCGATACTTTTGTACTGGTGTCTCTTACAATGTTGGACGATTTGAAAAAAACATTCAAACGCTTCCTTAAAATGCGGTCGCAGAAAGTATGCCTGCTTTTCGACGAATCCGACGAGATTACAAACCCGGCAACCAAACGGACCCGCTTAACCCTTAGCCTCTTCCGACGCTTGCGTTACAAGCTGCTCACCACCGGAACCACAACCCGGAACAATATCGGAGAATTATACAGCCAGTTTGAATTGATGTACAACAACTCCATCAACATGATTTGCTATGCCCGTGATGTTTATTACGAAAACAAAGAACGCGAAATCGAAACAGAAACGAATCCCTATTATCTCCAGCCATTCCCGGCGAGAAGGGGAGCTACGTTGTTTAAATCTTGTTTCTGTCCGGGTAAGGCTACCGTATTCGGCATCGAGAAACACAATCAGGACATCTACAACCAGGAGTACCTGACCGAACTGATAAACAAAACCATTATTACCCGCAAATTTAAGGAATTTGCAGGCGATAAATACGAAATCATTACCCGGACAGTCGAACCCGGCGAAGGGGAACGGGAAGTGTACAAGACCATTCTCGAAAAGTTTCACGAAATACTCTATCTCTATTTCAACCCGATGAAAGACAAGAAGAAAGAGTCCCAGCTCCGTTTAGTCAGACAAATAATGCTCCTGATTAAAGCCTGTTCCGTTCCTCAATACATGAAAGGCTACTACGGTGAAGAATATCCCCGGAAAGCGAAAAAGATAGAGCAAATGCTGAAATACGAAATGCACGGTAAAGTGGCTATCGGTTGCACCTCTCTCGATGCCGTGGGAATGTACAAGGAATACTTGTCGGGAAAATTCACGGAACGTCCATTGTTCGTAATCCGGGGAAACGTCGATTTCAAAGTACGCCAGCGCATCCTCGATAAGTTTGAAAAAACAGAAAATGGGATACTGGTCTGCACCCAGCAAAGCCTGAAAAGTTCGGCTAATGTTCCCAGTTGCGAGGACATCATTATTGAGTCCCTGCAATGGAATATCCCCCGCATGGAACAATTCTACTTCCGTTTCATCCGCCTCGACTCCGAAGGGATGCGTCACGTACATTTTGTTACATACGAGGACTCAATCGAGCAAAACCTGATGGCACTCGTACTCACCAAAGAACGTATCAACGAGTTCATCAAGACCGGTTCCGTCATGGAAGAATCCGAAATCTTCGACGAGTTCGATATATCACCCGATATTATCTACACACTCTTCCGGCGGGAACAAGACGATGAAGGACACTTTCACATCCGGTGGGGATCACAACAAGTAAGTTAAATCATTAAACCCGTAAAATTATGGAACAACAACAATTCAAAGGCACAAAAGGCCAATGGCACAGAACCATAAAAAGAGGAGGTATAGGAAGATTGGTCGGTGTCACCGGGAACAACTTCCAACCCCTGTGTGAAATCCTTTATTCTGGCGGTTACGGCATGACTGAAGAAGAAGTCGAAGCAAATGCAAATCTGATTAGCGCCGCTCCGGATTTGTTGAACGCTTTGATTGAAGTGGCTAATTTGCTTGAAGAGAACGAACCTAACTGGTACTTGCGGAAACACTATAACCGAATAACCTCGGCTCTGAATAAAGCATGTGGAAATAACTCTGGTTAGGAGTCAGGCAGAACCATTTCGCTGACACCAACGAAATGCTTTCTTTATAATATGTTGATATACAAACAACTAAAAAGACGAGTTCTTTCCAAAAAGGAAAACACTCAACCTGAAACCGGTTATTGTCGAGCCTCACGGGTATAAAAAATATATAGTACTTAAAAACAAGAAAAGAACAGATTATGAAGGGCAAAATATCTTTAAAGAAAGAGATAGCGAACATAATAGATAATGCTGAACATCTTGGTGACAGGAAAGTTAAATGCAATCGGTATAACATGGTACAAACTAATATGTGCGTTGCTGAGGTAGTCAATGAACATGGATATAAATGTACATACTACTTTAAAGAAAACTGCAAGGATCTATTATTGCAACGAGCGGCAGCTATTCAAAGAGGCACGTCTTACAAGTTTAAGACTAGGGACAATGGAAATAGCACACAACAGATTCTGCTCTTTCTAAAGGAAAACAGGGATGCTTTGCAAGTATTGCATGATATAAACTACCTGATGAAAACCAACAACTACAATGCACAACAAGCGTGCAGGATTTTATTCAAGGATAAAAAGCAATTACCTCCCAATTTTTGCCAGGAGAGGACAAATGACTCTTGCAACCCCATCATTTACCGTTTTTATATGAATAGCTATTCCCAGCGCATAAATATCGAATATCTGATGGAGAACATATTGCCGATTTTGCCAAAATCATATTGGAAAGGAATAGGTGACATCTAAATAAGATAAATGGATAAAGAAATAATATTGAGAATTTAAAGATAAAAGTACATACCAAACTGAATATAGATATATCAGATACAATGATTAGAGAAATATCTACACTATAAAAATAAAGGAAAATATGAATTTATACATCGGAAAACTTCAAAACGATGGCGTTGTCAGGTACATCGCCGTACCCTACGAGGAACAATACAACGACGTTCCCCGGATATTGGGAACATTTTACAGTACAGATGCCAGGGTCGAAGCATTGATAAACCTCGGTAATCTGGTCACGTTGCAACCATCACCCTACAAGAAATGGAAAGGACAAAGCGACACGGTAAACTGCCGGGCTGAAATCCGGGACGATGGCGAGAAAAAAGGAAAGCATCTGCCGCAATTTGCCGACACTATCGAAGACTATGCCAATCTCAATGCCTGGCTTTTTCTTTATATGGAAGGTCGTTGGCACTTCAAAACCTCAAACGGTTTCCAGCATCTTTCAGCCGTACAAATTACCTTTTCCAGTCGGGAAGATTCCTTCAAAGGTATCAATCTGTACGAACTCTCGGAAAACGGTTCATTAAATTCCGTGCATACAACCCGTTCCGAAAGTTGGAAAGATATGCAAACTAAAGCTGCCACCGAAAACAAAATCTATTACGCCTTTCGGGGCGATAAACTAATAACCACAGTCAATCACCTTTCAAACCAATAAAAGAATGAAAAAGGATATAGAAATATACAAGGCAATCGCCAACCTGCCCGAAGAGCTTGTTACCCCCGAAATTGCGGCTGCCGGTATTGAAGAAGGCGACATTAAATTGCTCGACCATCTGCCTCACAAATACCTCACTGGCGAAATAATCCTTGGCATCATTAAGAAAAATGAAAAGTCATACAGTTGGCAGTCTTTCGAACTTTCCAGCATCCCGGTAGGACTGCGTACGCAGGAAGTATCAGACTTTGCTGTTAATAAGGACCTCAGTAATTTTCCCGATGTACCGGCAGAGTACAGAAGCCAACTCATGCTGAAAAAAATAGTGTCGGACATCGACAAAGGCATCAAGTATTTACATCTGATGCCTGAAACATTATGGGACACATCACTTGCCTATGCCGGGGTAAACGATGCCTATTCCTGTCATAGCCAAAGTTACAACAGTCGGGGAAGATATTATAATTCCGGCACAAACGATATCCAAATGGTGCAGGTATTCCTCACCTTCGTTCCGGCAGCAATCAAAAACCGGCAATTTTATTATGGGTTGTTAGCCAATACGAAACTTTTACCCGAACACATCGACCTGATAACCCCGTTGAAACACAAATCACGCCCATACTACTTACAAATGGCTACCCGGAAATTCAGCCTGATACCTGAAAAGTATTACTGCTACGAAATCTTTATGGCAGCGATGGCGGAAAATTCCCAGACGCACATAAGCACTCTGCTTTCTGACCCTATAAAATCGTACATGCTTGCCTGCATGGACGATACCATGGCCGACCGGGTAGTAACTGTCAGTGCCGGAAATTTCAAAGATTTGCCCAAAAATTTTCAGACCTCTAAACGCCTCATACTGGCAATAGATTCGTTTATCGGAAGTTATGGCTACAACCTTGTCGATGACTCCTACAGACACCTGTTCACCAAATCTGTTTGTCAGGCATTTATTCGTAAAGACAGGGACTATCCCGAATTTCCTAAAACGATTTGGACGCCCGATTTTGTTGAATACTGCCTGCAATATGGTTCGTCTTTCAACTGGTTCAAACAGATGCCCGCTCACCTGCAAACTCGTGATATCGTGTATAAGGCACTCGACAAATGCTTATCCAATTTACCGTATGTCCGTCCTGAACTAATCTCCCTCGAACAGGCGCAAGAAATGTTCAGGGATTCCGAATACACTCACGAACATATTCCCGAACATTTTTATAGTGAGTTTACCGGGCAAACCGGATTACCAAAGGAATTTTTCGGTGGAGAGGTCAGCTTTCAAGCACTTAGAATGAACAAAGGGAATTTTAGGTATTGCAAACTGGGAGACTGCTATCTGGGATGCCATAAATACGACCGTTATAGCTCACCTATGTACCTGATAATGACACGCCGTACTCCTCACTCCATACGTCCGGAAGTAATCTTCGACCGGACAATCGGCACATATCACGCCACCTGGCTCGAAAAATTGATTGCCGATTATGACCCCTGTTTTTCAAAACCGGCTGTTCCGAAGGGATTAAAAGAATATCAGGTCAATGCCTACTACGGAATTGAAAAGGTCGATACCTATAAGGGGCTCACCATTTACCGTAACACATTGCTTGGTGCGGAAACGGGCTATGTGGCAAAAATCGACGGAGTAATAAGGCATTACAGTGAAATCAACGATTTAAAAGAAACAATAAATGAAACAGAACAAAAAACAATCAATCCCCAGTCCCAGCACACAGACCTACAACGAATTGCTGTGTAAAGTCGATACCAGCCGGGGCGCACCTATTGGACGTCCGTGCATTGGTGACCGTTCTCAGGTTACCGGCCAGCGTATCTATTGCCGTCGGGTTTATCTTCCTATAGACGGTGCTTACGATAAAGGAGGTGCTTACTGGGGCTGTGGAGCACCCCTCTATGTCGAGTTCACGCTCGACAAAACTTACGTAAACTTTTTCAGAAAATAATAAAAACAACAGACAATGATAACAGTAACAGCAATATTCGGCGAAGATGCCGTAAAAGAGTTTGATGCCACCGGACAAATCCCGTCTGATAAATGGCTGTTGGATAATGGTGGAGTAGTCGATGAAAAAACATTCCGTACACAAGAAGAATACGACGCTTACATGGAAGGAGTCAATGACACTGCCGAATGGAGTGATTCTCACTTCTTAGAACCGGAAATCACACCGGACGGCAATACCCCGGCTCCCTCTTTCGCTGAAAGAATCTCAACACTCAAAAACGAAATTCGGACTTCCATTATCGCAGCTTTGGAAGATAACAACCTGACCGAACTCGACATCAGCGCTGCCACCGCTCCGACCGATATTATCTGGTACGATAACGACAACGACCCTCACGAAGGGCAGGCAATAGAAATCTGCTACGATGGCAAGGAACTCTCGCTTAAAGTGGAAACCGAAGGCACCCCCATTACAATATACGAAGACGATCCGGCATTTGAAAGCCTGAAATGGCTCGACAGCATACATGATAATGTACAGGAGGCCCTTACCGATTAAAACAAGTTTGACAAATTTCAAAATAGAAAAAATATGAAAGTAGAAAATTACGAATTTGAATTAAGAAGTTTCAAGTACCTGGAATCCCGTTCTGAAGAGACCTATTGTTTCAGTGCACTGTTATATGTGAATGGGATGAAATTAGCGGATTGTGGTAACGACGGACACGGTGGTTCCACGGATATTCGCTTCTTCCCTGAATGTACTGAAATGGGCAGAACAATTGAGTCTTTTTTGAGAACACAACCCAAAGTGAAACCCAGAGGCTTCGATATGGAATTGGATTTCAATCTCGAATACATCGTTGATGAATTAGTCCAGAAACTTTTGGAAGAAAGAGAACTCAAAAAAATAAAAAGTAAAACCAAAAGCAATCTGGTATTTAAAGATACGAAAGGCGGTTATTTCAAAATTAGTTGGAAAAAGCACACCATTGATACATTGCTTTCTTCTCCGGCAGGATGCAAAATACTCAAAAATACAATTCAAACAGAAGTATCCAAAGGTAATGTTCTGATAAACGAAAACATACCCTCGGAACTACTACCTAAAAACTAACAATATGAGAAAATTTACCACCGGACAACGAGTGTATTGGTATGACCCTGCCAATCAAACATCAGGTGAATACAAAGTGCTTGATACGTATGAAGAAAGAAATAAGGAATACACCGAAGAGGATGTAACCGATTTCGACGACCGGATGATCCTGATTGGCAACGATACCGGTTCCCAGGCCGAAGTATATGCAGAAGAATTAGAAATCTTATATAACTGACGTTATTATGGCAAAAAAATCAAATACCGCAAAAGTACGCCGCCGCCCTTCAATGGACGACCGGATAAAGGCTCTCCTCAACGAAGGGCCGCTCGTAGCTCTTTACTTTAATGTAGCCGTAACGGTACTTAAAGACCACATCAGCAGCATGACAGACGAAGAACTGGGAAAAATGTTCGAGAACCTTCTGCATCCTGAGCGAATCAGAGGGAATATTGAGGAAATGTATAATAAACTAAACAACATCAAGGATGAATCAGACTCTCAATCTCCATAGTTATGACAAATACATCGTCAGCTTTTCTGGTGGTAAGGATAGTACAGCTTGCTTTCTCTACCTGCTCGACAATGGTATTCCTTTGGAGAAAATAGAACTGTGGCATCAGGACGTGGACGGACGGGGCGATACGTTTTTCGATTGGGAAATTACTCCTGACTACTGCCGTCGCTTTGCCGAAGCATTCGGAGTTAAAATCTACTACCAATGGAAAGAAGGCGGTTTCCGTCGCGAACTCATGCGTGAAAACACGTTGACAGCCCCCAACTGTTTTGAATGTCCCGACGGTACTATCGGCAAAGTGGGAGGGAAACGGGGAAAACGGACTACCCGCCGCAAATTCCCGCAGTGTTCTCCCGACTTGAAAGTCCGCTGGTGTTCCGGTTACCTCAAAATAGATGTCTGCTCCGCTGCTATCATCAACCAACCCCGGTTCCGGGGGATTCGTACCCTGATATTATCCGGGGAACGGGGTGAAGAATCCGCAGCACGGGCTAAATACCCCATATTCGAACCCGACAGGGCAGACCTTCGTGATGGAAAGCAATTCACCCGGCATGTGGACCGTCTGCGTCCCATTCGGGATTGGAAGGAACAACAGGTATGGGACATCATCAAACGATACAGGGTAAGAGTACATCCTTGTTATTACTTGGGCTGGGCACGCTGTTCCTGCAAGTTTTGCATATTTGGCAATAAAAACCAGTTTGCCAGTGCAGCGTTTATTAGTCCCGCCCAAATTGCCGAGGTGGTTGCTTGCGAAAAGGAATTTAACTGCACCATCAAGCGTAACACCGACCTGCCCACCTTAATCGCTTCTGGTACTCCCTATCAAACAATTACTGGGGAATTAAAACGGTTGGCTATCGGTTACAATTACGACCAACCGGTTATTCTCCCACCGAATGAACCGTGGATACTCCCCGCCGGAGCCTTTGGCGAGAACTGCGGGGCAATGTAATCAACAAAATATAGAACTTATTCACCGGTTTGAAAGAATACATCCGTATTCTACACCCCGGACAACAAGCAAATATGATTAATAACCTTTTAAAAAAACAATTATGACAAACATTCAGGAAGAAACTTTCGAAATTTTAGAAATCAACGACATCGAAACCTTGTTCTCTAACGGACGCATCAACAGAAAAGAGGTCCCGGCAGTTTTTTTCGTTTACGACATTCGTTATGATGACGAGGGCGAAAACTTGGCTACCATCGAACCTCAAGTAACAGTCAATCATGCAGGTACGATTATCACCCGGCAAGAAATTCCGATGACTTGCGAAAGTTATACACCCATTGAAGATTATAACTTTACAGGAGAAGAAACGACCTTGCAAGAATGGTATAACCAGTAATCAAACAAAAACGACTATGGAATTTAACCCGTTAATTGATGCTTACCGGCAACGACTCGAAGCATTCCACAAAGAAATTGAAACAATCTGCGCATTGCCTGGTGGTGCGCAGAAAAAGAAAATACCCGTTTCTCCAAGCTATCAGGACGAAGTTATTATCCCGGTGTACCGTAGCCTGGCAGCAGAAATGCCTGGCTATAAAATTAAGATACCCAATCCGAAAACCTATTTTCCGATAAAAGGCTATTATAGAATCAAAGTCGGTATTACTACGGTGGGAGGCTTTTCCACCCCGGAAGGAAATGACTTCTCGCTTTATTTTACCCCAATGCGACATGCCAAGCCCACCGGGAAAAGAAACAAAATCAATACCACCGAAGAATTGGCGCAACTAATTAAGAACCAATTAGAAACAGAGTAAATAAATTCATAAAAAAGCACTATATTTGCCTATCCTTTCGCATGAAAGAATTGAACCAACTCTTTCGTTTGCAAGCAAATAAGCGCTGATATAATGTATATATGGAAGAAATGAAGAAAAAGCTAATGACCAAAGAACTCTCTCAGCTTTCAACGATTTTGAAAGTGGACGAAGAACTTCTGATACAGATAAGATCTGTTTTAGACGTAAAAAAAGTACGCCGGATACTCATTGAGAGGGAATTTCAAGATGCTGTAAAAGAAGGAAAATTCCAGAAAAAACAGATAATCTCGGCATTG
>ULXD01012823.1_pt1 | contig 19695 bp, 15 predicted proteins | sample 1960961 | NCBI WGS metagenome assembly ULXD01 (sample SAMEA4835829, study PRJEB28245) | human gut metagenome | biome: gut microbiome; material: fecal sample | place: Denmark | collected 2008 | reverse complement strand
TTATATTATATAGAGGTAGGGACGGGGAGGAGTCGTCTGGTGACGGAAGTCGGGTGTTCAACCTGTCTTCCATCGTTTTTGGAGGTTAGCGGTCCGGGCTATAGTGGCTGTCATAATCTTCGGGGGTGAAACGTACCTGAAAGCGCACTTTTCCCGATGCTTTGGAATAATAGCAATAGGAAAAACTGATACCCTTCTCTTTGTAGGACTTCAAATCCACGGAGTTGACCACGTTTTTGCGCAAAAGATCCTTAAGCGATTCGCAGGCTTGAGCGTTCATCACCGTGTCGTTATCCAAAACTCCTTCCAAAGTATAATAATAATTTAGTGTACGCGAATGCTCGTCATACGTGAGGCTGTCCATAAGGGTGTACTGGTCCATTCTGCGGGGGCATTGCTTTTCCGTGTATTCCCGTGCTTCGCGGGCGCAACGTTCATCGAAACTTTCAAAGTGGCAGGCACAGACCCCCAACAGCGTACCCAGTAAAAGTGTGGTATTAATCTTTTTCATATCTGATGGTTTTACGTGCGAAATTAATTTATTCTTTGTAATTTTGCAAATCAATCCATTGAAATGATATGAAAGACAAAGAAGAAAGGATAGCCCGTGCTGTGGCATATTTCAAAGAGGGGTATAATTGTTCGCAGTCCGTAGTGGCGGCTTTTGCGGACCTGTACGGCTTTACGCATGAACAGGCCTTGCATATATCTGCTTCGTTTGGCGGAGGGATAGGCCGCATGCGGCTCACCTGCGGGGCGGCTTGTGGCATGTTCCAGTTGGTGGGACTGGAAGTGGCAGCCATGGAAGGCAAAGACCGTGAGACGAAATCGCGGAATTATGCCATCGTGCAAGAGCTTGCCGCCAGGTTCAAAGCAGAAAACGGTTCCATAACCTGCGGGGAATTGTTGGGATTGAAACGGGATGCACCGGTAAGCAACCAGGCAGAAGCCCGTACGGCGGCTTATTATGCCAAGCGTCCTTGTCCGAAGATGGTAGAGTCGGCTGCCCGCATTTTTGCTGATTATTTGGACTCTATCGGTCGTTGATGTCAATGTTTTGCCACATAATACACCTAAAAAGTCTTTTTTGCGTTAAAATAGCATATAAACCCACAACTATTTTAAGTTTTTTTATATGGCATACAAATAAAATACTACCTTTGTACGTATTTATGAAAGAATATCCTTTGAGAGGATGAGATTATTAACTAAAAGTATTTGAGTATTATGTTTGAAAATGCTGGTGAGGTGGCAGGCCTTGTATGGAATGCCTTGAATGAGAGTGCACCGTTGAGTGCAAAAGATCTGAAGAAAGCAGCAAAAGTGAAAACAGACAAAGAATTGTATCTTGCACTGGGTTGGTTGCTTCGTGAAGATAAATTGGTTGTTGCAGGCACGGAAAAAGAACCCGTATTCTCTTTGAAGTAATAAAGGGGCTTTGATTGACTGACAAGAAAGCATGTCGTAAGCGCGGAATCTTTCGTTTTAGGCGGAGGAAATACCGCTTAAGACATGTTTCTTTTTTTGTGGTTCTTTTGTTTTTTGACATTTTGGTATCTATATAGGATATTTAATCTTCTATTTCTTGCTTTTGTTGGCTTGTTTTTGTAGATTTGCCCCAGTGTTAGTCAACATAATGTTAGATGTCCTTAAAATTGTAGGCTATGGATATTCAGAGAATAATGGCTCAGCTTGAGGCCAAGCATCCTGGTGAAAAGGAGTATTTGCAAGCAGTTCGTGAAGTGCTTATCTCCATAGAAGACGTGTATAATCGCCATCCTGAATTTGAACGTGCCAAATTAATCGAACGGTTGGTGGAGCCGGAACGCATCATCATGTTCAGGGTCCCTTGGGTGGACGACAAGGGAGAGGTTCAGGTCAACTTGGGTTATCGGGTACAGTTCAACAGTGCCATCGGCCCGTATAAGGGTGGATTGCGTTTCCATGCGTCCGTGAACCTTTCCATATTGAAGTTCCTTGGTTTTGAGCAGACATTCAAAAATGCACTGACCACACTGCCCATGGGGGGAGGTAAGGGAGGTTCCGATTTTTCGCCACGCGGCAAGAGCGATGCCGAAATCATGCGTTTCTGTCAGGCTTTCATGAACGAGCTTTACCGTTATATCGGTCCGGAAATCGACATCCCGGCTGGTGATATCGGTGTGGGGGCAAGAGAAGTGGGCTACCTCTTCGGGCAGTATAAGAAGCTTACGCGGGATTGGAGCGGTGTGCTCACCGGAAAAGGGCTTGAATTCGGTGGCTCGTTGGTGCGCCCCGAGGCCACCGGATATGGAGGGCTCTATTTTGTGCGTGAAATGTTGTCCGACAAAGGTATCGACATCCGGGGCAAGCGCGTGGCCATCAGCGGATTCGGCAATGTAGCCTGGGGCGCTGCCCAAAAGGCCACACAGATGGGCGCCAAGGTGGTGACTATTTCCGGTCCCGACGGATACATTTATGATGAAGACGGGCTAGACGAAGAAAAGATTGCGTACATGTTGGAACTTCGTGCGAGCGGGAACGATATTTGCAGCCCCTATGCGGAACGCTTTGCGGGGGCTAAGTTCGTGGCAGGCCGCCGTCCGTGGGAAGTGAAGTGCGATATCGCCTTGCCGTGCGCCACGCAAAACGAGCTGAACGGAGAAGATGCCCGGCACCTTATCGAAAACGGAGTGATATGCGTGGGCGAAATCTCCAATATGGGATGTACGCCCGAAGCCATTGATGCGTTCATTGCCCATAAGATGCTTTACGCTCCGGGCAAGGCTGTCAACGCCGGAGGCGTGGCCACATCCGGATTGGAGATGAGCCAGAATGCCATGCACCTCAGTTGGGCGGCCGAAGAGGTGGACCAGAAACTTCATGCCATTATGCACGGTATCCATGAGCAGTGTGTGAAATACGGCACTGAGCCGGACGGTTATGTCAATTATGTGAAAGGAGCCAATGTGGCCGGATTCATGAAAGTGGCCAAGGCCATGATGGCGCAAGGAGTAGTATAGGTGGTTTTGTCATGAGGTAGAAAAGGGAGCGGTGCCGGAAATAATCATTTTCGGGTACCGCTTTTTTGTGCCGCATTTTTTGCATGCTTGCGGATTTTTGTGTTTATTTGTTTCCGCAATCAGAGATAAGGACAGGCTATTATGACAGACGATAAAAACAAAGAATGCCCGCTCTTGCGGGATACCGCTTTTGTGGACCTGATGAAGCGGCGCATTTTCAATGTGTTGCTCATCGCCAACCCGTATGACGCTTTCATGTTGGAGGATGACGGACGGGTAGAGGAAAAGATTTTCGATGAATACGTGAAATTGGGTTTGCGTTATCCTCCCCGTTTTTTCCAAGTCGCTTCGCAGGAAGAGGCGGAAGAAGAGTTGGGCAAGACCACTTTCGATTTGATTATCTGCATGCCCGGCACGGACAATAATGACGTGTTCGACATCGCACGGGGCATCAAGACGGACAATCCCACGATACCTATCGTCGTGCTGACTCCGTTCAGCCATGGTATCCGGAAGAGTATGGAGAACATGGACTTTTCTATTTTCGATTACGTGTTTTGTTGGTTGGGTAATACGGACTTGTTGCTCTCTATCATCAAGTTGATAGAAGACAAAATGAACTTGGAGAACGACGTGGCGGCCGGAGTACAGATGATATTGTTGGTAGAAGACTCCATCCGTTTTTATTCCTCCATCTTGCCCAACCTCTACCGGTTCGTGCTCCAACAAAGCCTGGAATTTGCCACAGAGGCACTGAACGCCCAACTCGAGACGTTGCGCATGCGTGGGCGGCCTAAGATCGTGTTGGCACGTACGTATGAAGAAGCTTGGGGCTTGTACACTCGTCATAAAGAGAATACATTAGGGGTCATCAGCGACTGCCGCTTTCCCCGTAACGGGAAGACGGACGAGATGGCCGGTTACGAGTTATTGTCGGCCATCCGTGCCGAAGACGAGTTCGTGCCGCTGATTATGGAGTCTACGGAAGCTGATAAGAGTGCTTGGGCCGAGAAGTGCGGGGCGCATTTCATCGACAAGAATTCCAAGAAGATAGGGGTCGACTTGCGACGTTTGGTACGTCGGCATTTCGGTTTCGGAGATTTTGTCTTCCTCGACCCGAACACGATGGAAGAGGTGGCGCGCATCAAGAACCTGAAAGACCTTCAGAACAATATCTTCACTTTGCCCAAGGAATCGCTCCTTTATCATATTACGCGCAACAACGTGTCGCGTTGGTTGTGCTCGCGGGCATTGTTCCCCATATCCGAGTTCCTGAAACATATCACATGGCGTTCGCTCCAAGACGTGGATGCCCATCGTCAAATCATATATGACGCGATTGTGAGCTACCGCCGGATGAAGAACCAGGGCGTGGTAGCCGTGTTCCACCGCGACCGTTTCGACCGTTTCAGCAATTTCGCACGTATCGGTGAAGGGTCGTTGGGCGGAAAAGGGCGTGGCCTGGCTTTTCTGGACCACATCATCAAGCAGCATCCGGAATTGAACGCGTTCGACAACGCGGATGTCATGATACCCAAAACGGTGGTGCTCTGTACGGATATCTTTGACGAGTTCATGGACACGAACGAACTTTACCAGATTGCGCTTTCGGACATTCCGGACGAAGAGATTCTCCGTGCATTCTTGCAAGCCCGGCTGCCCGAACGCCTGATCGGCGACTTGGAGGCCTATCTCGATGTCGTGCGCCAACCTATAGCCATCCGTTCCTCTTCCTTGCTCGAAGATGCCCATTACCAACCTTTTGCCGGGATATACTCCACCTATATGATACCTTACGTGGAGAGTCGTGACGTGCGGCTGAAGATGTTGCGCGATGCCATCAAGGGGGTATACGCTTCGGTGTTCTACCGCGACAGCAAGGCGTATATGACGGCCACGAGCAACGTCATCGACCAGGAAAAAATGGCGGTGATTCTTCAGGAAGTGGCCGGAAACCGTTACGGTGACCGTTTCTACCCGAACATCTCCGGTGTGGCCCGTTCGGTGAACTACTACCCCATCGGGGACGAAAAGGCCGAAGACGGCACGGTAAACCTTGCGCTCGGGTTGGGGAAATACATCGTGGACGGCGGCATGAACCTGCGCGTCTGTCCGGCCCATCCCGACAAGGTGTTGCAGACGAGCGAGATGGAAATAGCCTTGCGCGAGACGCAGACGCGGTTTTATGCTCTCGAAATGAAAGCCGTGGAGGAGGATTTCAGGGTGGACGACGGTTTCAACCTGTTGAAACTTCCGGTCAAGGAAGCCGAACAGGACGGTTCGCTGCAATTCATTGCTTCCACGTACGACCCTTACGACATGGTGATTCGCGACGGTATTTACGACGGAGGACGTAAACTCGTCACCTTCTGCGGCGTGTTGCAACAGGGGGTGTTTCCCCTTCCGGAACTTTTGCGGCTGATTCTGAAACTTGGGCGTGAGAGCATGCGCCGCGAGGTGGAGATAGAATTTGCCGTGAAGCTGAATCCCGACCGTACGGGGGTGTTCTATTTGTTGCAGATACGTCCGATGGTGGACAATAAGATGGTGCTCGACGAAGACTTGACGGAGATTCCCGATGAGAAGACGCTGATACGTTCGCATAACGCCATCGGCCAAGGGGTGAGCAACGAGGTGTACGATGTGGTCTATGTGAAGACCGGCGATTATTCCGCTTACAACAATCCGGCCATAGCCGACGAGATAGACCGTATCAACCGCCGCTTCCTGGAGGAGGGGCGCAACTATGTGCTAGTCGGCCCGGGACGGTGGGGCAGTAGCGACCCATGGTTAGGCGTTCCGGTGAAATGGCCCAACATTTCAGCCGCCCGTGTCATTGTGGAGTCCGGGTTGACGAATTACCGTGTAGACCCTAGCCAAGGCACGCACTTCTTCCAGAACCTGACCAGTTTCGGCGTGGGATATTTCACGGTGAATGACTTTTTGGGCGACGGGGTATACAATCAGGCTTTCCTGAACAGCCAACCGGTTGTGGAAGAAACGGCCCACGTGCGCCATGTGCGCTTTTCTTCGCCCGTGGTCATCAAGGTGGACGGGATGAAAAAGGAAGGGGTGGTCATGCTTCCCGGAGTGGAACAGTAAAGATTTATGGCCTATTGGCAGAATAAGAAGACGAATTTTGTAAATGATTGGTTGATAGATGTTTGAGGCAATGCTGAGAGCCTCTTGTTTTTCTCCGCAGAATGAAAAATCGTTTGCAGGAGAATGAGAAATCGTTTGCCTGAGATTGATTTTCATTTCTCAGGCAAACGATTTTTCGTGTCCGGATTGTCGGGATATATTATAATAAATCATAATATTCTGCGTAAGCTACGGCTTCTTGGAGGTTGCTCACGTGCATTTTGAGGAACAGCCTCCTTTTGGCCGATTTTATCGTATCAAGGCTCTTGCAAAGTTTGTTTGCGATGTCTTCCATCTTATGGCCTTGGGCAGATAACGTGAGGATTCCGCGTTCCGTCTCGTTCAATATAATCCCACTGTCCTTAATCCATTCGCCCTTGTCCATGTCATATTTATAAAACGCACGGTGGCCTTTTCTCTTTACGGTAATGTTTCCTATTTCATGCATTACGGAATGTTTCATGATGCATAAGGAAAACAACGGCATGCCGTCCCGTCCCAAAAGGATGGGGGTTGCAGTTTGGTGGACTAACCACTTTTTCCTGCCGTTCAGTACGTGTATGTCCCATGAAATGTTGTATTCCGTACGTTCTGCCGGAAGCAGGTTTAGCAAAAAAAATCTCTCCTTCTTTAAATGCCGTATAAAATATACGGTGTTCCTCTTCGGGTACGAAGTCCAAATAAAACCGGAATCCCATTTCCTTGATTTTTTCTGCCGTCAGGCCTGACAAACTCTCGAATTTCCCTGATGCATAGAAGAACTCTATGGTTTGTGCAGTTGAGATGTACATGCACTGGTGCGTATTCCTTGCAAAGGCATCGGCGGTTCTTTCGATTAAGCTTGTTTGCAGGTTGTCACGTTCGTATGGTCTGTGTGGCTCGCTGATGGTTTTGAAAAACTCAAAAAGGTGTTTGTCTATGATTTTTTGCGTCATTAATATGTGAAATTAGGTCTTTAACCTCCCCGTCTCATTTTGAGGTACAAATTTACTTTGTTTGGTTAAAAAAAACAAGGAATGTTTCCCGTTTTTGATGAATTTCGTAATTCGTTGCACACTTTTGTGTGCATTTAGTGTATCTGTGCATAAAGATAAGCTTGTTTGTTTGGTGGTGTTCGCGCAAACAATTTATATTTGTACCGTAAAAAAGAAGAAATATGAAGTCAAGTGATTATAATTATTTCATCCCTTATAAAGATGGGCATATCTTTTTCAATGGCATCACCAAGCGGTTTTTCCTCGCTTCGGAAAAGAACCATGCCAAACTGATGGACATCATCTCCCGTCCGGATGACTACCGGGAAAAGTACGCTCCTTTTTTGGAAAGGATGTCGGCCGAGGGCTTCGTCGTGGAAGACGATGTGCAGGAAATGGACATCATACGGGAGGAGTTTGACAGGAAGCGTAACTCCGGTCAATATACGCTTATGGTACTTCCTACTTACGATTGCAATCTGCGTTGTTGGTATTGCATCCAGGAACACCAAAATATGACGTTGTCAGACGAAACTGTCGCCCGTATCAAGAAGCACATTGAAAAATACCTTTTGGAAAATGAGATAAAAGAATTTCGCCTGTCTTGGTTTGGGGGAGAACCCCTCTTGGCTTACCGAAAACTCATCGAAATCACGCGGTTTTCTAAAGATTTTTGCGAATGCCATCATATAGGATTTTTTAGCGACATGACGACCAACAGCCTGTTGCTCACTTCGGAACGGATAAAAGAGTTGGGTGGTCTTGGCCTGCGCAGTTTCCAAATCACGATTGACGGTTGCCGCGAGAAGCACAACCAAGTGAAACGCGACAAGGATAATGCGGCTTTCGACAAGGCAGTCAATAATGTATTGGAGATAGTCCGGACAATTCCGGATGCTTATTGCATACTGCGCATCAACTATTCCGACCAGACGTTGGAGCCGGGCAAAATCATGCATGATGTCAATCTGATGATTCCGCACGAATACAGAAAACAAATCAAAATATCGCCCTGTAAGATATGGCAGGTGGAAGACCGGAAGATAAAAGCGGAAAAAGTGGGAGAATTGAACAGCATAGCCAAGCGGAAAAACTATCAAATCCAAACTTCGCTTACTAATTTTTGTTATGTCGACCATGCACATTTCAATTGCATATTCCCGAATGGAAATGTCGGAAAGTGCGACAATGAGAAACCCGAAGATGCCAAAGGCGTGCTGACGGAGTCTGGTGATATTTTATGGAAAACGGAGTACCGGTTTATCCAGTACCACCAACTTTCATCAGGTAGTGAATGTGTGGAATGCAAATATTTGCCGTTTTGCATGGGGCCGTGCCCGAGACGGAGAGAAGAAATGTATGTCCAACACAAGCACATCGTATGCCAACATAAAGATAAGGAAGAGGCTATGGAAAAGGTGATTGTGGACTATTGTGAGAAGAACTCCGATTTTTATAATATTTGAACCTTTCGGCCATGAAAAACGTGAAGGTAAGCTTGGTTGTGTCATTTCTTGTTTTTTGTCTGTTTCCGCAAGGAGTGGAGGCGGTCTCCCCTTTTACGGCCATAGATAGTATAATGCAAGGCTTGAAGGCGGACAGTTCGGCTGTATCCAAGAAACTGCCCACCGTTACGGTAGAAGCCAGCAATATCACCCACTATGCCGACCGGGACGTGGTGCATATCACCCGTTCCATGCGGAAGGGCGCACGCAATACGGCACAAATGTTGGGAAACATTCCCGGAATCGATTGCAACTACGCCAACAATGCACTCACTTATTACGGTTCCTCCAATATTCTAATTTTAGTGGACAGTTTGGAGAAATCGGCAGACTACGTCAAGGAATTGCATCACCTTCGCTTCAGCAAGGTGGACGTGGTGCCCAATCCCACAGGGAAATATGCAAATTACGATGTGTTGATTAACTTGCATACCAAACCCGATTATACAGGGTATGAGGGAAACGTGTTCCAACAAATGTCTGTCCGGCCCAATGAAGATAATGGAAAAAATAAAAAATTCTCGGGAGACTATTCTTCCGCTTCATTCACTTATACCAAAAACAAATGGAACTTCATCGGGCGGTATAATTTCCGGTTTTTACAATCGGAAAAGAATAATGCGGAAAGTACATATACGAACCATGTGAACCGCTTGCAGGAAAGTACAACTTCACCGATGTCGTTTACCAATTTTTTTCGTATACATAACACTTATTGGGCAATAGACCATCAAATAAACAAGAACCATTCCGTGTCGGCCTCATATTACTATTCTGCCGATGCCAAGGATGATTACACGTATGCTGAAGCGGAGCGTTTGTGGCTTGACAGAGGGAAAAAAGAAGCCATAGGGAAAAGTGTGGTTTCGCGTGTCAATAGCGACCGTCATACGTTGGGCCTGTATTATCGTGGCCGGAGCGGAGTATGGAACTATACTTATGATTTTAATTACATCAATGATGGGTGGACCAGCGACAAGAATTACCGGCAGAATACCGGTTACGCATCCGATAACTATTTCCGTAACCACATGGACTACGTTTGGACTAAAAGCGAAGTGAACCGTCGTTTTTTCAACAATCGTTTTTATTTTAGCGCGGGATATAATTTTACATGGAAAGATTATGAACAGGAAGACCGTCTTACGAGAAACCTGCTGAGCGAAAATGCCTACCACCGTAATGAAATTTGGACATGGCTGTCTTACCGCATCAAGGACGGCACGGATTTGAATTTCAGTGCTTCGGCCGAACATGTAAAGACCCATACGGCAAGCTACGAAGACAAGAACATGGTTTATAAGTTCAGTGGGATGTTCTACCACCGTTGGAACAAAAAGATATGGATGCGCCTTAATTATTGGTGCAACACATCTTATCCTCAACTCGACCAAGTGACGGAATACGGCTATTTTACCGATTCATTGACATGGAGTGGCGGAAACCCAGCATTGCGCACACAAGTGTACCATTCGGGACGGTTGTGGGTGGACTTCTTTAACCTTTTCAATATACAGACGGGTTATAACTATTCACCCAACCAGTTTTCTAACATCATCGGACGTGGGGAAGGTACATTGCCGTCAGGTGAAAATGGTGCTTACATTACATACACACCGGAGAATACGCTGTATAAGGAGTTTTGGGCTACAATTTACTTTTTTAAAAAAATCAAGGATTTTAGAATAAGCGGTATCTTGAAATACCAAAACATGGAAGCGAAATTCAAGAGAAACAAGAATACGAACCAAGGCTTTACAGGTTTTCTTACCTCAAATTATTACAATGACAAGCATTTCCTGTCTATACAGGCAACCTATCAGGTTTTCAATGGATATCAGGTTAGAGCACAGGGGAAAACCACGCAAAAAATGGATTGTTTGGCATTCATTTTGGGTAAAGACTTTTTTCATCAACGTGTGAACCTGTCAGTGCAATACGTGACTCCTCGCCTTTTCCTTGATGGCAATAGTAAAAGTAAAACTGAATCCGAGGTCGTCAGTTCTTATGATTTTTATGATATAAATGAAACGATACGCCACAGCCTGATGTTCACATTCTCTTATCGTTTTCATGGAGGAAAGAGCGTCCGGCAGTACAACCGTAGCATGCAAGAAGAGAAATAAGTGCGCTTGATATATTTAGTATTTTGGATGAGGCGTTCTTCCATGAAATCTCTTCGTCTGGTGCTTTCTTCGCGTGTAAATATGGATAACCGGAATGCGCGAAACTACAAGAATGGACAGACAAATACTTGGTGTGACCGGAAAAACGGGTTTGCACAAGGACGGGAGCTTGGCTTACTCGGACTTTCACCGGCTGTTCCTTTGACTCTGGACTAAGCAAGGGCATAGCCAAACTGTGCAAGGGATGAATCCCAAAAGAGAAAAAGAGCCGGGAATACGTAAATCCCGGCTCTTGACGCTTCTGTATTGCAATTAACCTTATACGATGCCTTGAGCCATCATAGCCTTGGCCACCTTCATGAAGCCTGCGACGTTGGCACCTTTCACGTAGTTGACGTAACCATCGGCTTCCGTTCCGTACTTCACGCAATTCTGGTGAATGTTCTCCATGATGGCGTGCAGACGGGCATCTACCTCTTCCGATGTCCAAGACAGACGTTCTGAGTTCTGGCTCATTTCAAGACCTGAAACCGATACACCACCGGCGTTGGCTGCCTTGCCCGGTGCATACAGAATCTTGGCTTCCTGAAATACGCGGATGGCTTCCGGAGTAGAAGGCATGTTGGCACCTTCGCTTACGGCCATTACACCGTTGTCTACCAACTGGCGAGCCTGGTCGCCGTTGATTTCGTTCTGAGTGGCCGACGGCAGTGCGATGTCTGCCTTTTCACCCCAAGGCCGTGCGCCTGCCACGTATTTGCAACCGTATTTCTCTGCATATTCACGGATACGTCCGCGATACAGGTTCTTAAGCTCCATGATGTAGTCGAGCTTTTCGCGGTCGATTCCGTCCGGATCGTAGATGTAACCGTCTGAGTCGGACATCGTGAGTACCTTTCCACCGAGTTGAAGTACCTTTTCGGCCGTGTACTGGGCCACGTTGCCGGAACCGGAGATGAGGACTGTCTTGCCTTTAAGGTCGGTGCTTTTGGTCTTCAGCATTTCCATGAGGAAGTACACGTTACCGTAACCCGTGGCTTCAGGACGGATGAGCGAACCGCCGAACTCAAGTCCCTTGCCGGTGAATACGCCGCTGAATTCATGGGTCAGTTTCTTATACATACCGAACATGTAACCGACTTCGCGTCCGCCTACTCCGATGTCACCGGCCGGCACATCGGTATCGGGACCGATATGGCGATTGAGTTCGAGCATGAAAGCCTGGCAGAAACGCATCACCTCGGCGTTGCTCTTACCGCGCGGGGAGAAATCGGAACCGCCTTTTGCTCCACCCATGGGAAGAGTCGTCAGGGAGTTTTTGAAAGTCTGCTCGAAAGCCAAGAATTTCAAAATGCTGAGGTTTACGGAACTGTGGAAACGGATACCGCCTTTATAGGGGCCGATTACGTTGTTATGCTGTACACGGTAACCCATGTTGGTTTGAATCTGGCCTTTGTCGTCCATCCAAGTGACGCGGAATTGATAAACGCGATCAGGAATACAGAGACGTTCAATCAGATTGGCTTTTTCGAACTCAGGGTGTTTGTTGTACTCTTCTTCGATCGTACTGAGAACTTCTTCTACAGCCTGATGATACTCAGGTTCGTTAGGGAAACGACGTTTTAAGTCTTCCAGAACTTTTTTTGCATCCATGTGATAAATCCTTTTTAAATTAATATTATTCGTTGACTTTATCTTTTCTACCTTATTTCTCCTTAAGAAAAATCTCTCTCTTGGTTTTCAGTCGCCAAAGTTAATCATTTAATAGCAAACTGCCAATAAAAACGAGAAAAAAAATCTTTTTGCTATTGTTTTTAGCAAAAGACAAACATTTCTTCGTATTTGTAGCGCTTTATATAAAAATAAGGTTTGGGATTTTGTATTTCTTCCGGTTTGCACTATCTTTGCATAGCATTTTTTGAATTGAAGATGAAGAACATCAGGAATTTCTGTATTATTGCGCATATAGATCACGGTAAGTCTACTTTGGCAGACCGTTTGCTTGAATATACGAATACGATAAAGGTTACCGAAGGGCAAATGCTCGACGATATGGATCTGGAGCGGGAGCGTGGTATTACCATTAAAAGCCATGCCATCCAGATGGAATATATATATAAAGGAGAGAAGTACACGTTGAATCTGATTGATACGCCGGGGCATGTGGATTTCTCATACGAGGTTTCGCGTTCCATCGCGGCTTGCGAGGGGGCGTTGTTGATTGTGGATGCCACGCAAGGCGTGCAGGCCCAGACCATCTCCAATTTGTATATGGCCATAGAGCATGACTTGGAAATCATCCCGGTCATTAACAAATGTGACATGGTGAACGCCATGCCGGAGGAAGTGGAGGATGAAATCATAGACCTGTTGGGATGTAAACGTGAGGAGATTATCCGTGCGTCGGGACGTACGGGAATGGGAGTGGATGAAATTTTACAGGCCGTGGTGGAACGTATCCCCCATCCGGAAGGGGATGAGGGCGCTCCTTTACAGGCATTGATATTCGATTCCGTGTTCAACTCGTTCCGTGGGATTATCGCTTATTTCAAAATCGTGAACGGCAGTATCAAGTCGGGTGACGACGTGGCTTTTATCAATACGGGCAAGGAATACACGGCAGATGAAATCGGGGTATTGAAGATGGAAATGTCCCCCCGTAAGGAACTGCATTGCGGGGATGTGGGGTATATTGTTTCCGGTATTAAAACGGCAACGGAAGTAAAAGTCGGCGATACGATTACTCACGTGGAGCGTCCGTGTGATAAAGCCATTTCCGGTTTCGAGGAAGTTAAGCCTATGGTTTTTGCCGGACTTTATCCCATAGAAACTGAGGACTTTGAAAATCTTCGGGCCTCTTTGGAAAAATTGCAGTTGAACGATGCGTCGTTGACCTTCCAACCGGAATCGTCCGTGGCGTTAGGCTTCGGTTTCCGTTGCGGTTTCCTGGGCTTGCTCCACATGGAAATCGTACAAGAACGTCTGGACCGCGAGTTCAATATGGATGTGATTACGACCGTACCCAACGTGTCTTATCTCGTATATGACAAGCAGGGTGGAGTGAAAGAAGTACATAACCCGGCCGGTATGCCCGAAGTGACGCTGATCGACCATATAGAGGAGCCATATATCAAGGCTTCCATCATTACGACAACCAACTTCATCGGCCCCATCATGACCTTGTGTCTGGGGAAAAGGGGGGAGTTGTTGAAACAGGAGTATATCAGCGGAAACCGTGTGGAACTCCATTATAGCTTGCCTTTGGGTGAGATTGTGATTGATTTTTATGACAAACTCAAAAGCATATCAAAGGGCTATGCCTCTTTCGACTACCATCAGGACGGTTTCCGTCCGTCTAAACTGGTGAAGTTGGATATATTGTTGAACGGGGAACCGGTGGATGCGTTATCCACTTTGACGCATATTGACAATGCGGTGGACTTCGGGCGGAGGATGTGTGAGAAACTGAAGGAGTTGTTGCCCCGCCAACAGTTCGATATTGCCATACAGGCCGCCATCGGTGCCAAGATTATCGCCCGTGAGACAGTGAAGCAGTTGCGTAAGGACGTGACGGCGAAATGTTACGGAGGAGATGTCAGCCGGAAAAGAAAATTGCTTGAGAAACAGAAGAAAGGAAAGAAACGGATGAAACAGATCGGTAATGTGGAAGTGCCGCAAAAAGCTTTCTTGGCTGTCCTGAAGTTGGATTAACCTAATAAAAAACCTTATGACTATGGATTTAAGACGCGACGTGGCTCGTGAAATAGCCCGGATATATTGCCGCTTGTCTCCATCGGGTATCGAGGCATTGTCCGAGATACTTGTACCTTTCAAATATTCGAAAGGCGATGTGGTATTGCCCGAAGGGGAAACGTGCCGTCACATGTATTTCGTGGAACGCGGAATGGTGAGGCAGTATTATTATAAAGGTGGACGCGACGTGACGGAACACTTTTCTTATGAAGGGCGAATCGTGATTTGCATTGAAAGTTTCTTGAAACAGGAACCTTCACGGCTGATTGTCGAGGCGTTGGAAAACAGCAGGCTTTACGGCATTCCGTATGATGACTTGCAGGAATTGGCAGACGAAAATAAAGAGATTGAGTTGTTGTTCCGTAAGATTATGGAACATGCTCTAATCAGTTCTCAGGTCTACGCTGACAGCCAACGTTTTGAGAACGCTACGGAGCGTTACCTTCGTCTCTTGAATACAAAACCCGAGATATTGCTGCGTGCGCCGATGCTCCATGTGGCTTCTTACTTGCAAATGTCGCCTGAAACATTAAGCCGTGTGCGTGCGGCTCATTTGGAAGAAATGAAGTCTGAAAAAGGCAGCGTGTCCAAGACTGAGACTTAGGCTGAGGTGCCGGGGAGTGATACGCCCATGACGGGATTACGGAGGATATGTTTCTTTTGGAAAGAAGGAGCATATCCTTTGTTTTTCCCCTTTTCAGAAGTGGTGTGATTTTTTTACGGATTTGGCGCGTTGTTCTTTTTTTATTATTACCTTTGTGTAGTGGATCTTAAATTAACGGTATCATGAAACTGCTGCCCGGACATCCAGCCTGTGGAGTTGTGTAATGCCTACCTATGTTGAATTTTTAAATCAATTCTTATGAAGAGAGTAATTAACCTAATGAAGATGGTGGCCCTTAGTGGTGTCGTGGTGTTGGGTTCATGCCGGGCCGTGAAAGATGGAACTGGGGTGGAGCGTGCGGAATACGGGCACGAGATGTCAAGCCCGTTAGAAGGTTTTTGGAAGAAGACTTGGATTCGGAAGAAAGGAGATTCCCATAAGGGCTCCCAACCGTTCGTGCATTACAAGTATTACGGGGACAAGCACATGGTGTCGCTTTCCGTGTGGTATGTAGGTACCAACGATGTGGACGTGGATTTCGAAGGGCGATACTTCCCTTTTGAGTACATGTCGAAGAAAGTCATTCGTGAAGGTGGTGAGAATTTGAAAATCAAGACACGGGCAGAAGACATGTTCGAACTTTCATGGACGGGTCGTTCCACGGCGGGGGAGACGGATTATGAAGAGGGTTGGGAACGGTATCCCATGCCTTCAGGATTGGCCGCTATACATCAGGGGATGCGCGATGCCCACGAGGCGGACGGACGTTACGCAGGCATGTGGGAAGTGCAAGGCTTGCGGCAACCGTTGACGGGCGAACTGATACCACCCAAGTTGAAGAGCTACAAATGGTATGGTGACGGCTACTTCTTGGGCTTTACACCGGCTCGGACCGGAGAAGACCGTGTGCACTTCAAGGGGCATGCCGGAACTTTCACGTCGGAGGGTGACAGCGTCATCAAGGAGCGCGGTGGGCGTAACAAGGTGAAATGGTTATCGGATGACATGTTTGAGATGTCGTGGTTCAACGGACGGGGTGTGGCTACCGAGGTGTGGAAGCGTGTGGAAAACGACGATTTGGAACAGCAGGTGCTTCGCGTGCTGAAGCCGATGTTCCTGCGTGTGGAAGGTTTGTCTGTGGCAGATATGTATGCTGCCGACAAGGTGTATGAGAAAGCCGATGTCCCTCCGCAATATCCCGGGGGAATAAACGCCCTGATGGAATATATGTCATCTAATATCCACTATCCTGCGGCTTGTGTCAAGGAAAAAGTCGAAGGCAGGGTGATGGTTTCTTTCGTGGTGGACAAGGATGGCAACGTGACGCGCCCGAAAGTGGTGAGAAGTCCAGATGTGCGCCTGAGTGCGGAAGCTGTGCGGGTCATCATGGCCATGACGAAGTGGAAACCTGCACGGTTGGACGGCAAGCCGGTATCCATGAAAGTTACCGCTCCCATCATGTTTGCATTAAAAGGAAAGAAGAAATGAGGGTTGGAGGAGTCGGTACAGGAATCTGAAAGTCCTGGTTTGCAGCGGGGTTGCAACCTAAGAAAAAGGGAAAGGCGTGTCGCTCTTTCCCTTTTTTGTGTCTTGTTTCCATGAGGGTTTCCCTGTATAGATACCCGTAGGTTTAGCGTGCCGCACGGTAGATGTGCTCCATGTCCTCGCGGTTCAATACTTTGAAGCCGCCGATGGTATGGGTACCATCATAACTGCATTTACGGGACATCTCGTGAATTTCCTCGTCTGTGATTTCGCGTCCGATGAGTTCGTGTATGCTAGTAGGCATGCCGATGGCCCGGAAGAAGCGTTCCAATGCTTCGATGCCGGCCAAGGCTGTTTCTTCTGCTGACTTGAAGTTGTTTTGTATTCCCATGGCATTGACGGCGAATTGTGCGAAACGGGTGGGATTTTCAAGGTAGACGTAACGCGCCCAACTGCCCCATACGGCAGCCAGGCCTGCGCCGTGGGTTACGTCGAACATGCCGCTGAGTTCGTGTTCCAGAAAGTGCGTGGCCCAGTCAGAAGTGGTACCGCAACCGGTCAAATCGTTGTGAGAAAGGCTGCTTGCCCACATGATTTGGGCGCGATGCAAGTAGTTGTCCGGTTGTTGCAGTACTTTGAACGCGCTATCTTGTACGGTGCGGATGAGGCTTTCGGCAATGGAGTCGGTTACGGTCATGTCATCATCGTGGGAGAAGTAGCGTTCCAACGTGTGCATGATGATATCTACTACGCCGGCTGCCGTTTGATAGGGAGGCAATGTAAAGGTGCGCTCTGGGTTCATTACGGCAAACTTGCAACGGAGCTTATCGCTGCCGTAGTCTTTTTTCAGGTCGCCGTCTTCGTTGGTAATGACTGTGGCGTCGCTCATTTCGCTACCTGCTGCCGGGAGGGTGAGCACGGCTCCCAAGGGGAGGCAGGTATCCGCCTCGGCTTTATGGGTGAAAAAATCCCAAACGTCTCCTTCGTAGGTTACTCCCATGGAGATGGCTTTGGCGGAATCGATTACACTGCCGCCGCCGATAGCCAAGATGAAATCTACACCCTCGGCACGGCATAAATTGATGCCCTCGTGTACTTTTGAGAGACGTGGGTTGGGCACGACTCCTCCCAACTTTACATAAGGGAGATGTTCGGCTTCAAGTGCATGGCATACTGCGTCTAACAGTCCGGAACGTTCTGCGCTTTTGCCTCCGTAATGTACCAATACTTTTGTTCCGCCGTATTGTTTTACCAATCGGCCTGCCGCCTGTTCCGCTTTTCTTCCGAAAGCGACCTGCGTAGGGGCGTAGTAATTGAAATCTTTCATTGTCTTTTGCTTTTATGTTTTTTCTTGGGCAGATTTGTAATTTTCGTTTTTATCAGGGATGCCTTGACTATACCTGGCAATCCGTGTACAAATAGCGTTTGATGCTTTTCTTAGGGGTTTTCTCGAATTCCTCTTGGAAGATTTTGATACCGGAAAGTTGGGCATATCCGGGCAGCATACTATTCAGTTCTGTCCGGTTTTGTTCCATGACGTTGGCCAAATCCGAGTCTTGTAAACCTAAATTGTGCGCTTCTTCAAAGTCCGGATACACCAACCCATAAAGTTTTTCTCCTTTTTGGATGACGATGCTTTCGTTGACCAAAGTCAGGTTGTTCAGCAAATCTTCAATTTCTTCAGGATAGATATTTTGTCCACTCGCACCTAAAAGCATGTTTTTGCTTCTGCCTTTGATGAAAAGGTTGCCATTTTCGTCCATGATACCGAGGTCGCCTGTACGATACCAACCGTCTCGAAATGCTTCCTGGGTTGCTTCTTCGTTTTTATAGTATCCCAACATGACATTGGCGCCTCGGGTGAGGATTTCTCCTACGGTGTGTTGCGGGTCATTGCTGTCAATCTTGATTTCCATACGTGGAGCCGCCTTGCCGCAAGAACCGGGTGCGAAAATATTCCAGTCTGCGTATGAGATAATCGGGGCGCACTCCGTGGTGCCGTAGCCCACAGTGTAATTGAAACCGATGTCGTGAAGCAGCATTTCTATTTCATGATTGAAAGCTGCCCCGCCTATGATGATTTCATAGAAATTTCCTCCAAACGCCGCTTTGAGCTGTTCGCAGATTTTGTCTTTGATCTTTTGACGGACTAATGGGACTTTCAATAGCATCTTTACGGTTGTACCCTGAATTTTAGGAAGAACCGCCTTGCGGATAATCTTTTCTATGATTAAGGGGACGGCGATAATGATACGCGGCTTCAACTCGGCAAATGCCGCAAAAAGAACATTGGGGGACGGGTTCTTGGTCAGGAAGTAAATGTGGCATCCCGTGCAAAACTCAAAGATAAATTCAAAAGCCATCCCGTACATGTGAGCCATGGGCAACATGGAAATCACGTTATCCCCGGTTTTCATGTGCGGACTTAATACTTCCTTGGCAAATTCCAGATTGGACCAAAGGGCACGATAGGGAATCATTACACCTTTCGAACGGCTTGTCGTGCCTGAAGTATAGTTGATGACAGCCAGTTCTTCCGGTGCTCCTTTATAATATGATATATGGTGTTTGCGGAAGTTCATGGGGTAGCGTTCGCCGAACAACTGGTTCAGATGTTCCCGTGCATACGCGACTTTTTGCGTGCGACCTACAAGGAGTGAATAATCTGCAATGTTGATGATCCCTTCCAGATTCGGCATTTCATTGGCGTCGAGATTCTTCCATACCAGATCACCTACGAAAAGTAGTTTGGCTTCACTGTGGTTCACAATGTTATGAACCTGGTCGGCTTTGAATTCGTGCAAGATAGGCACGGCCACAGCCCCGTATGTCAGCGTCGCAAAAAATACGGCTCCCCAATGGGCACTGTTCCGTCCGCAAAGGGCTATCTTGTCTCCCGGTTTTACGTTGCTGTATTCAAAGATAATGTGAAGTTTCTCTATGATTCGGGCTATATCTTTATATTGAAAGGTTTCTCCTTTATAATCAGACAAAGCATCAAGATCCCAGTTGTCCTTGATGCTTTGTTCTATTTGTTCGTTAAAACTAAGTTTTTCCATTGCACAATTCTTTTTATTTTGTGCAAAACTAAGGAGAAAAAACGAT
>ULXD01023511.1_pt1 | contig 21070 bp, 17 predicted proteins | sample 1960961 | NCBI WGS metagenome assembly ULXD01 (sample SAMEA4835829, study PRJEB28245) | human gut metagenome | biome: gut microbiome; material: fecal sample | place: Denmark | collected 2008 | reverse complement strand
CCGCAGGTTAGTACATATATCTCAGGTTAGTAGCGTTTTTTGAAAGGGCAATGTCAGTGCAGTTGCACTGATAAGGTCACGAAATTATTAATACCCTGTCTACACTGAAAATGTTTTCGGCGGTGTTGGTGATATATTTCAATGCGTGGGGTTTAATAATCGGTTTATCGACAGACTGGAACGCCCCGCTTCTGCGGGGCGTTTTTGTGTGCTTTTTGTGTATACGGCACAGGGGATATATCGGAAACGTCGAAAAAACGGTGTGAGCGGCATCATTTTTGAATATTTTCTGAAAATTCGCCGTAAAAGGCTTAACATTTGCGCCGATTTGTGCTATACTTACAACGTGGTATACTCTGCTTCGGAAGAATATATCCTTGCCGACAGCGGCAATAATATTGTAAACAACACACCTTAAAAGGACGTAAATATGAGTCAGAAAAAAACCAATTATCTTAATGCAGACGTTGAGCTTGAGGAAAGTACGCCTGCGGTAAAGAAAAAATCAAAGAAAAAGCAGAACAAGACATTGAATACGGTAAAGCACGTTTTAGGAGTTATCGGAACAACGTTTCTCAGCCTGTTCATGATAGTGATTATTACCTGCTGTATAGTAGCGGTAACGCTTACTGTATATATAATGCAGTTTGCCGACAGTGCGTTTGACGTTGATCTCAAGAACGTCGATCTTAGCTATACCAGCTTTATTTATGCGAAGAACAGCGCAGGAGAGCAGGTGGAGGTAAAGCGTCTGTCAGGTGACGAGAATCGTATCTGGGTAAATATGGAGCAGATACCGAAGCACACTCAGGACGCATTCACAGCGGTCGAGGACAAGCGTTTCTACGAGCATGACGGCGTTGACTGGAAAAGAACGGTTCGTGTAACAATATCGACCCTGTTCAACGGCTACGGCGAGGGCGGCTCGACCATAACACAGCAGCTTGTAAAGAATATCACGGGCGATGACAGAGTAACTCCCGAACGTAAGATACGAGAGATATTCAGAGCGTTGAACCTTGAAAAGCAGTACACCAAGATAGATATACTTGAAGCGTATCTCAACCGTGTTCCTCTCGGAGGTACTGTTTACGGAGTAGGCTCGGCGGCTTACTATTATTTCGGAAAGACGGTCGATCAGCTGACAATTGCCGAAAGTGCGATACTTGCAGGTATGACACGTTCTCCGAGCGTGCTTAACCCTTATGCGAATCTTGAGCGCTCGAAGGAAAGACAGCTTTACGCACTGAAGTGTATGTATGAGCAGGGTCTTATTACGACAGACGAATATGAGGCCGCAAAGACAGAGAAGGTCAAATTCAGACTTATCGTTGAGGGCGATGCTTACGGCTATAAGGATCCCAGATATGATGAGTATTACGGAAACAACGCAAACAAGGACGAGAACAGCGACGGATATGACGATGAGGATACTTATGAGGCATATCGCTGGAACGAGTACGAAATAACTCAGAACTGGTATGTAGATGCTGCCATACAGCAGGTTATCGAGGATCTGAGTAAAGCAAAAGGCATGACCTATGCAGAGGCAAAGGCGGATCTTTATAAGGGCGGCTACAAGATATATCTCAATATGGATATGGATATACAGGAGAAGCTGGAAACCTTCTTCAAGGATCCGAACAACTTCTTCTACAGCTATGATAAGACCGCAATAGAAGAAAACTGCGCCCAGGCGGCATTTGTTCTTACCGACTACAGAGGTAACGTAGTGGCTCTTGCAGGCGGTATCGGCGATAAGCCCGGTGACGGCTGCTTCAACAGAGCTACACAGGCTATACTGCCTATCGGTTCGACAATGAAGCCTATCTCGGTTTACGGTCAGGCTGTAGATAAGGATATAATCAACTATTCTTCGATGATACTGGATAAATGTATCACGCTTCCCGACGGCACAAGCTGGCCGAGTAACTTTGAGGGCGATTACGGCTCGGGCGGATATATACCGGCGTGGTATGCGGTACAGCAGTCAAAGAACACGACCGCTGTCCGTATGGCACAGGTACTCGGAATAGACACCTGCTTCAACTTCCTTACGGATAAGCTGAACGTGACAACGCTTGACTATACCTATGACAAGGCATATTCGCCCATTGCGCTGGGTCAGCTTACGCAGGGTATGACGCTTATGGAGCTTGCCGGTGCATATCAGATATTCGGCTCAGGCGGTGTATATTACGAGCCTAAGCTGTACAACCTTATCACCGACTACAACGATAAGACGGTTATCGAGCAGGAGCCTCTCGGTGACAGAGTAATGGAAAGCGACAGCGCATATATAACAAACAGACTGCTCAAGGCGGTTACGGATACTACAAACGGCTCGGGCAGATATGCGAAAATCGACGGTATAGAGGTAGTCGGCAAGACAGGTACTTCAAACGATGAGCGTGTTCTTGCGTTTGCGGGACTTACTGCGGATTACTGCGGTGTTATAAGACTGGGATTTGACGATAACAAGAACATCGGCACAACAAACTATATTTATCTTGCACAGGTATGGCACAACTTTATGGTGAATGTTGTGAACGAGGATTCCACAAAGACCTTTGCAAAGGATTCAAACGTAGTCGAAAAGAAATACTGTACCGAAACAGGACTTCTTGCAACGTCAAAATGCAAGAATACCGCTGTGGGTTATTACAAGGCTGATAATCTGCCAAAGACGTGCGATTCCACGCATAAAGACGGCGAGTATGTAAAGAAGCACGGCGGTGAAACATTGCTTGTACCAAACTGGGGTACGCAGAAAGCGGAAGAAGATACGAGCAGTACAAGCTCGAACTGAGGAAATTCAACAATGACAGCGGCTTACATCAGCCGCTGTTTTCGTGAAAGGATCATTGATATATGACATTCAGACTTACAGCACCTTGTCACTTCGGACTTGAAAAGACGCTTTCTTTCGAGGTACGCAGGATTGGCGGAGAGGATATAGCCGTGTCGGACGGACGGGTGACGTTCACCGGTGACGAGCGTGTGCTTATAAGGGCGAATATGTGTCTGTCGACAGCAGAGCGTGTGGGAATACTTCTCTCGGAGTTCAAGGCAAGAACATTTGAGGAGCTTTTTCAGGGGGTAAAGGCAATCCCTATTGAAAAATATGTCGGAAAGTTCGACAGATTCCCTATCAAGGGCTTCAGCCTTAATTCAAAGCTGACAAGCGTTCCTGCCTGCCAGAAGATAATCAAGAAGGCTATGGTCGAGCGAATGAAAAGCGTTTATAAAATCGGCTATTTTCAGGAAACCGAAGCATTGTTCCAGTTCCGCTTTTCAATAATGAAGGATAACGTCACAATGACGCTCGATACATCGGGCGAGGGACTTCACAAGAGAGGCTACCGCCGTTTTTCAAATGCCGCACCTATAAAGGAAACGCTTGCGGCGGGTATTGCCGACCTTGCAAGGATAAGGGACAACGATATTGTCTGCGACCCGTTCTGCGGAAGCGGAACACTGCTTATCGAGAGCGCACTCAAGGCGCTTAACATACCGCCGTGTCTTGACAGGGAATTTACCGCTATGCAGTGGGAATTTTTGCCCAAGGAAATGTGGGACGAGGAAAGAGAAGCGCTCAGAGCGAATATCAGAAAGCCGGAAAACTTTAAGCTGTACGGCTTTGATATAGACCCCGAAGCCGTAAGACTTACCCGTGACAACGCAGTAAAGGCGGGTGTGGGTGAATATATTGAGGTTAAGCAGCGTGATATTGCGGATTTTACATATCCGGAGGGCTGTACCGTTGTACTTTGCAATCCACCTTATGGTGAGCGTATGCTTGACGAGGAGCAGGCACATGAGCTGTATAAAGTTATGGGCAAAAGATTGCTCCCGACAGACAGCAGGAGATTATTTGTAATCACTCCCGATGGGGAGTTTGAGGAACTGTTCGGAAAGAAAGCGGACAAGAACAGAAAGCTGTATAACGGTATGCTTATGTGCAGGCTGTACAGCTACTTTAAGGCAACACCGCACAATTAACGGCTATCGCCTTTGCCGCACGCTTGCTTGCATATTTTCCGCCATCTTGCACAAATTTCGCTTGACAGGCACCAAGCCTGCTTGCGTTCAATTTATACAATCTGACGAAAAATCTGACTGCACAATCGCACGACAATAATTATGCGGTATTGCCTTAAAAGCTGATAACGCAATTATTATCAAGCGGTATGCCTTTGAGAAGGTGTGCCGCTTTTATATACCGTGTAAGTAAATAAATATTATCCGAGTTTTTGCAAAGCAATTTAATGAAAAAGCGGAAAAAGCTGTAAGCTGAAACGTGTGAAATATTTCATATTTTTTGTATAAAGTTACAAAAAACTCTGTATTAAAGATGAAAATTAGGCATTATTGTTGACTTTATGCGTGAAATAATGTAAAATTACTAAATAAGGATTAAAGCGAAGGAGAGATCTCTGTGGAGAACGTATTTTTTGCACGTCAACCGATACTGGATGTGAATAATAATACATACGGCTATGAACTGCTTTACAGAAATCAGCCCGGAGTAAACGCATATACAGGAAACAACGGAGATGTAAGCACAGCAGATGTAATCAACAACGCATTTTTTGTCGATAATATAACAAGCGTTCTAGGCGGAAAAAAAGCATTCGTTAATTTTACGGGCAACCTCATAAAAAGAGGAGTGCCGAAGATGATCTCAAGCGATATACTCGTAGTCGAACTGCTTGAGAGCGTAATGGCAGACGCAGAAATAATAAGGCGCTGTATAGAGCTTAAGAAGCTGGGATATATAATCGCTCTTGACGATTATGAATACGGTGAGAATACAAAGGCTCTGTTTGAACTTGCCGATATAATAAAGCTCGACTTCCACACCTCCCGTGAGGCAGTGGAACGCACAGCGGAAAAGTGTATAACATATAATAAGATAATGCTTGCCGAAAAGGTGGAAACTCAGCTTGAGGTGGAATATGCCAAAAGGCTCGGCTGTACATATATGCAGGGCTATTTCTTTGCAAAGCCCCTGCTTATGACGCACAGGACAAATACGCCTATGGCAAAGACGTTCCTTCATATACTGGGTCTTGTATATTCGCCCGAGCCTGACTATGAAGAAATAGCGGCTGTCATTTCGACGGACGTTGTGCTGACGATAAGACTGCTCAGGCTTATAAACGTAATGTACGGCAGTACGGGAAACAAGATTTCAACCATTCACCAGGCGCTCGTTCTGCTCGGCTTTGAAAAGCTGAAGGAATGGATATATCTTGTAGGCCTGCAAAGGCTGCAGAAGGATACCCCAGACGAGCTTATAAGGCTTGCGCTGTTAAGGGCGAAATTCTGTGAGAGCATCTCAAAGGTAATGCCGGGACAGTACATACACAGAAAAGAAATGTATCTTATGGGACTTATGTCGGTAGTGGCAGGTACGACCGATGAACGTGATATAGGAAACGTTATGAAGGAACTTCCGGTAACGGACGAAATAAAGAACGGTCTGCTGGGAGCGGACGGACTTTTCGGAGATGTGTTCAGGCTGGTAGTCGATTACGAACACGCAAACTGGGACAAAGTGGAGGAGTTTGTCAAAAAATACAATGTTGACGCACAACAGCTTGCAAACGAATATGTCCAGTGCGTCAGATTCATGCAACAATTCTATATAGGGTGAAACGCAGATTATCTATTTTTACAACATAAAAAACTTTTCAATAACGGAGTGATAAAACATGGCTGAAAATAAATGCGCCGCAAGACTTGAGCCTTCGAGCAGGGATATGAGCGAGCTTAAAAACCGCTTCAAGCCGGGATATGACTGGGAAACGATATGCTCTACAATGCTCGAACATCTTATGTGTGGAGTTGCTATATATGAGCTTTGCCCGGACAGAGTAAGGTCGCTTTATTTCAACAAGAAATATTACGAAATGGTGGGCTACACAAAAGAGCAGTATGAACAGTACGCAGACAGCGTTACCTCGTCGCTTTACGGAGATTCGGCTGAGATGATCTTTGAAAAAGCCAGGCGTTCGGTAAAGACCGGAGAAACATTCTATGCCGAATGCAAAGGCAGACGCTATGACGGCAATGATATATGGGTGCTTGTCAAGGCAAAGCTGGTTGATTTTATAGAAAGCGAACACCCTGTATTTCTTGCAATTGTGCAGGATATGACCAACAGAAAACTGGCGGAATATGAGAATGCGGTAAATCTTGAGCGTTACCGTATACTTGAGGCAACTTCGAATGCAGTCACATTTGAATATGATATTCCCGATGATATAATGACGTTTTTGTACAGCGGAGGTAAGGCGGATTCGGCAAACCGCTCCATAAGCAACTATGCGGAGGTTTCAAAACGCACAAAGATTGTATATCCGGATGACGCCGCAAAATTCTATGCGGCGCTGAAAAAGGCAAGCAGAAAGCCTGTAAGCTGTATGACGCTCGACTACAGATCCACGATAATAGATCAGAACAGCTACCGCTGGGTAAGGACGTGTTATTCAAGCGTAGCGGATGCCAGCGGAAAGGTAATAAAAGTTCTCGGAAGAACACAGGATATAGACGATGAAAAGCGTGAGCAGCAGAGAATGATACAGCTGGTCGAGCTTGACAGCACAACGGGACTGCTGAACAAGCTGGCAACAACAAACCACATTCAGCGGCTCATCAGCGAAAAGACGAACGCAAAGAGCTTTTTCGCTATGCTTGATATAGACGATTTCAAGGCGTTCAACGATACCTACGGTCACAGCTTCGGTGACCAGGTGCTGAGAACGGTAGGAAAACTGCTTTTGAGAAAGTTTCCGAATGCGGTTGTCGGAAGGTTCGGCGGAGATGAATTTATCGTGTTCGCCAGAGGCACGAGCGAATCCGCCGTTGTGGACGATTTCGAAGATTTCCTTGAGGTGTCGGGAAAGGCTGAGATAGGCGGCAAGAGGTATACGATAAAGTGCAGTGTAGGCATAGCGTGGAGTGAATCGTGCGATATTGACTATGCGCAGTATTTCGACGAGGCTGACGAACAGCTTTACAGGGCTAAAAAGGAAGGAAAACACCGCATCTGCCGCAAGAAAATCGTTTAAATTTACCGAAAACTTTGAAAAACGGCTTGTTTACGGCAAAATAACGTAATTTTGCTTGACAACGGGCATAATATGTGATATACTTACTTAAAGTAGAATATGGTAGGCTAAAGACTGAGTTCATCTCGGTCTTTAGCTTATATATAGGGCTTTTTACGGCTCTTGTCTGAAAGGAGGCTTTCAAAGTGCCGAAGGAAAAAGGCGGCAAGAAGAATCAGGCGGAAACGGTCGAGAAAATCACCGAGCAGAAGGTTCTGCCGATAATCGAGAGATACGGCTATGAACTGTGGGATGTTATCTTTGAAAAAGAGGGTGCCATGTGGTATCTGAAGGTGCTTTTCGACAAAGCGGACGGAGGAATAGACGACACAGAATGCGAGGAAATAACAGAACCGTTGAACAAGGCTGTCGATACGCTGTCGTGCATTGACCTTGTGGACGTTTTCGAGGTAGGCTCGCCGGGGCTTGACAGACAGCTCAGAAAGCCTTTCCACTTTGTGAAGATGAAGGGCGAAAAGATAAAGGTGACCGTGCGTGACGAAAACGGAAAGACGGCGTATTATTCGGGCGTTCTCGGAGATTACGATGAAAATTCGGGCGAATTCACTGTACAGACAGAAGACGGCGAAATGAAGTTCAATGCCGCAAAGTGCAGAAGAATTGCCCTTGACGCATAAAAAATAATTAACGGAGGAATTATTAAAAATGGCTAACAGCAACACAACGGAGCTTTTTGAGGCTCTGACATTGCTTGCAAAGGAGAAGGGGATTGACCCCGCTGTGCTGATAGAGAAGATACAGACAGCACTTGTTATCGCTATCAAGAAGGAATATCCCAGAAGCGAGAATATCAAGTTTGATATTGATATTGCAAAGGGCAAGTTTGATGTGGCTATCCAGAAGGAAGTTGCCGCAGAGGTCGAGGACGATGCAAACCAGATTTCGATGGAGGAGGCAAAGACCCACACCCGCAGAAAGCTGGAATACGGCGATATTGTAGCGATAAAGCTGGATACACAGCATTTCGGCAGAATTGCCGCACAGACGGCAAAGCAGGTCATCAAGCAGGGGCTTAAGGAGATAGAGCGTGAACAGCTCGTTGCTCAGTGGGGAGGTCTTCAGGACGAGGCAGTAACTGTTACCGTACTCAAGACAGAGCCGAGAACAGGCAATGCTACCGTAAACCTCAACGGAAACGAAGTACCGCTGTTCAGAAGCGAGCAGATACCCGGCGAGGTACTAAGGCCCGGCGATATGGTCAAGGTTTATGTTTCCGGCGTTTCCGCAACAGACCACAGACCTATGCTCAAGATCTCAAGAGTGAACAAGGAGCTTGTAAAGCGTCTGTTTGAGAGCGAAGTACCCGAAATATATGACGGAACAGTTGAGATAAAGGCTATCAGCCGTGAGGCAGGCTCACGCTCAAAGGTTGCAGTAATAAGCAACAACCCTGATGTCGACGCACTCGGTGCGTGCATAGGTCCCGGCAGACAGCGTATCAGCAAGGTATGTGCCGAGCTTGGCGGAGAGAAGATGGACGTTGTATTCTACAGCGAAAAGCCCGAGGAATTCATCGCACAGGCACTCAAGCCCAGCGATGTTATCAGAGTAGAGATACCCGACCCCGAGGTAAAGGCTTGTACGGCTATCGTTCCCGACAACCAGCTTTCACTTGCTATAGGCAACAAGGGTCAGAATGCGAAGCTCGCCGCAAAGCTCACAGGCTTCAAGATAGACATACGCCCCGAAAGCGGCTTCTATGAAGGAATAGAGAGCAAGCAGGAAAAGGCTGAGGAAGAAGCTCAGGCTGAGGAATAAAAACCCTTTACGAAAGGATGGATCGCTTTGGCAGTTAAAAAGATACCGATGAGAAAATGTGCGGGCTGTGAGGAAATGAAAGAGAAAAAACAGCTTGTAAGAGTTGTCCGTACTCCCGAGGGAGAGTTTGTACTCGACTTCACGGGTAAGAAATCCGGACGGGGAGTGTATGTCTGCAAGAGCCGCAGCTGTCTTGAGGCGGCACAGAAAAAACGTGGGCTTGAACGCTCTCTGAAATGTGCGGTACCGGAGGAGATATATCTTGAACTGCTGAAAAGCATCGGAGAAAGCGACGGTGAGTAACGGCAATGAATTTTTTAAGTACGCTCGGTCTTTGCAGAAAGTCCGGACGTCTGATACACGGGTTCGATCCTGTTTGCGAGGAGCTAAAAAACCCGAAATCGAAAATTGCGGGAGTTATTCTCGCAAGCGACGTATCGGAGAAAACACAGAAGGAAATGCGTTTTTTCTGCGATAAATACAGTGCCCTGCTGTCGCAGTGCGATTGTACGATGGACGAAATCAAGTCGGTCCTCGGAAAACGCACGGGAGTGCTTGCCGTTCTCGATGAAGGCTTATACGCAAGCCTTACGGGCGAGCATAAAGGGAAATAAGCGGTACACCCGATTTATATATACAATACTAAATCTGACATAAAAAAGGGGATCAGTGAATGGATAAAAAATATCGTGTAAACGAGTTGGCAAAGGATCTTAATATTCCTGTAAGTGAAATTACGGATGTGGTACAGGAGTATTTCGGAGTACAGAAGAAATCGCAGGCTTCGCTTTCTGAGGATGAGCTGTCTGTTGTTCTCGAAAAGTATTCTCAGAGCAATCAGGTGAAGAATTTCAATTCATATTTTGCTTCGGCAAGCAAGCCCAAGACGGAAAAGAAGGAAGAAAAGCCTGCAAAGAAGGCTGAGAAGAAGCCCGAATCCAATAAGGAAGCCGACAAGGCTGAAAAGGTACAGGCAAAGCCCGAAACAAAAACAGAGGCTAAGCCCGAAGCAAAGCCTGAAATAAAGACAGAAACAAAGTCTGAAGCAAAGCACGAAATAAAGACAGAAGCTAAGTCTGAAGCTAAGAGCGATAAGCCTGCAGACAAAAAGCCTATGGGCGACCGTAACGACAGAAAGCCTTACGGCGACAGACAGCAGGGCGACAGAAAGCCTTACGGCGACAGGCAGCAGGGCGACAGAAAGCCCTACGGTGACAGACAGCAGGGCGACAGAAAGCCCTACGGCGACAAACAGCAGGGCGACAGAAAGCCCTACGGCGACAGACAGCAGGGTGACAGAAAGCCTTACGGCGACAGACAGCAGGGTGACAGAAAGCCCTACGGCGACAGAAGAAACGATACCAGAAATGACCGCAGGGATACTAAGCCTGTACAGCAGACAGCTCCGGCACAGCCTGTTATCGACCTTGCAAATATCAAGACAAACGCACCTCCCACAAAGCACGTCAAGGGCGAGGCTGTACAGAGAGGCGAGCAGGTCACAAAGCACGTTGACACAAGGGGCAGTTATGTAAACCTTGATAAGTACAACGAGAAGTATGAAACCATAGCTTCGACCGAGAGCGGCAACAGACGTCAGAATGACGCTTATACAAAGAAGCAGAAGATAAGCCAGAAGTCGCAGAAGGGCAAGCAGCAGTTCAGCAAGAAGAAGGAAACAGAGGCTCAGAAGCTGAAGCGTCTTGAGCTTGAAAAGGCAAGAAAGAAACAGCTTGAGATACAGGTTCCCGATGAGATAGTCGTATCGGAGCTTGCGTCACGTCTTAAGGTTACAGCCGCAGACGTTATAAAGAAGCTGTTCAGCCTGGGCGTAATGGTTACTATCAACCAGTCGGTCGATTATGATACGGCTTGTATCGTAGCGGAAGAATTCGGTGCAAAGGTTACCAAGGAAGTTGTAGTTTCCATCGAAGAACGTCTGTTTGAAGAAGTAGAGGATACAGAGGAGAACTTACAGCCCCGTTCACCAGTTGTTGTTGTTATGGGACACGTTGACCACGGTAAGACATCGCTCCTCGACAGAATCAGACACGCTAACGTTACGTCCGGCGAAGCAGGCGGTATCACACAGCATATCGGCGCTTACAGGGTAAAGGCAGGCGGCAGGGATATTACATTCCTTGACACTCCCGGACACGAGGCGTTCACCGCTATGCGTGCAAGAGGTGCGCTGGCTACGGATATAGCGATACTCGTTGTTGCCGCAGACGACGGCATTATGCCTCAGACGGTAGAAGCGATAAATCACGCAAAGGCTGCAAACCTTTCGATAATAGTTGCGATAAACAAGATGGATAAGCCTACGGCAAATCCCGACAAGGTAAAGCAGGAGCTTACCGAGCATGGTCTTGTATGCGAAGAATGGGGCGGCGATGTAATCTGCGTTCCCGTATCGGCAAAGACAGGCGAGGGTATAGACGAGCTTCTCGAAATGGTAAACCTCACGGCAGATGTCCTTGAGCTTAAGGCAAACCCCGACAGACTTGCAAAGGGCGTTGTTATCGAGGCAAGAATCGACAAGGGCAGAGGTCCTATCGCAACCGTTCTTGTACAGTCGGGTACTCTCCACACAGGCGATACCATAATCGCAGGTACTGCTGTAGGACGTGTGCGTGTAATGCGTGACGACAAGGGCAAAGCGGTAAAGGAAGCAGGTCCTTCTGTTCCCGTTGAGATAATGGGTCTTGCGGAAGTACCGAGCGCCGGTGATGATTTTGCGGCTGTTGAAGATGAAAAGCTCGCAAGAGAGCTTGTTGAAAAGAGAAAGTTTGACGCTAAGGAAGAACAGTTCAAGCTCTACAAGAAGGTCAGCCTTGATAATCTGTTCTCACAGATTGAGGAAGGCTCAATGAAGAAGCTTCCCATCATAGTAAAGGCAGACGTACAGGGTTCTGTAGAAGCTGTTTCACAGTCACTGTCAAAGCTGTCAAACGAGGAAGTAAAGGTAGAAGTAATTCACGGTGCGGTAGGTGCCGTAACAGAAAGCGACGTTATGCTTGCAAAGGCATCGGGCGCTATCATAGTAGGCTTTAACGTAAGACCTAACCCTGCGGCTGCAGACAACGCAAAGCGTGACGGTGTCGATATAAGACTCTACAGAGTAATATATGACGCAATAGAAGAAATCGAAACAGCCATGAAGGGTATGCTTGCACCCAAGTACAGAGAAGTTGATACAGGACGTGTTGAGGTAAGACAGGTAATGAAGCTGTCGAGCGTCGGCGTGGTAGCAGGCTCTTATGTACTTGACGGTAAGGTACAGAGAAACGGCGAGGTAAGAGTTGTCCGTGACGGCATAATCGTTGCTGTTGACAAGATAGCAGGCTTACGTCGTTTCAAGGACGATGTGAAGGAAGTAGCCGCAGGCTACGAGTGCGGTATCACGCTTGAAAAGTTCACCGACATAAAGGACGGCGATATATTCGAGGCGTTTGTTACCGAGGAGTACAGAGATTAATGGCAAATTTCAATACAGCAAGACTTGCGGAGGATATAAAACGTGAAATTTCCACAGCTATGCGTGATATAAAGGACGGCGCTGTAGTAAAGGCGATGGTCGGTGTGTCACGCTGTGAGCTGACAAGCGATCTGTCCTACTGCAAGGTTTATATCACAACGCTTGAGGGCGGCGACACCACAAAAAATGTCGCCGAGCATCTCAAGAAGGCAGAGGGTTTCTTTAAAAGAAGAATCAACGAGCGTGTGAAGATGCGCAAGCTGCCTCAGCTGATATTCGTGCCGGATAATTCGATGGATTATTACGAGCATATCAGCGAGGTGATAAGCAAACTGCCGAAACCTGCCGAACCCGATGATAACGGCGATGACGAAAGGTAAACAATAATGATAACAGACGTTAAAAAAGCGGCAGAACTACTGAAAAGCAACGATGATTTTCTGATACTGTCACACGCCAACCCCGACGGAGATACACTGGGCTGTGCTTACGGCCTTTGCGGTATGCTTCAGAAGATGGGCAAACGGGCAAAGGTTATGTGTGCGGACGAGATAGCGCCCCGTATGGAGTTTCTGCGTGATACGGTGATACAGCAGAGCTTTGAGGAAAAGACCATAGTGAGCGTTGACGTTGCCGACAGAAAACTGCTCGGCGACCTTGACACAGTATACGGCGGCAGGATATTTCTTGCGATAGACCACCACGAGAGCAGACAGGAGTTTGCAAAATATACTCTTGTAGATCCCGAGGCGGCTGCGGCTTGCGAGCTTATTTTTCAGATAGCGGAGGAAATGAACGCACAGCTTGACGGTGAGATTGCGTCCTGCCTTTACACAGGACTTGCAACTGACACGGGCTGCTTCAAGTATTCCAACACGACAAGCAGAACGCACATAATAGCCGCTAAGCTGATGGCTTATGAGTTTGATGTTTCCGGCATCAATTACAAGCTGTTTGATATGAAGTCAAAGGGCAGGCTGGAGCTTGAACAGGCGATAACGCAGGGAATGGAATTCTTCTGTGACGACAGGGTAGCGGTAGTATGGCTGACAACGGAGCTTATGGATCGCTTTATGGGCAGAGTTGACAGCGAGGACTTCAACGGTCTTGCAAGCCTTCCCCGTCAGGTAGAGGGCGTAATTATCGGCGCTACAGTAAAGCAGAAGGGTCCTGCTATGTTCAAGATTTCTGTCAGAACGGCAGAGCCTATAAACGCAGGAAGCGTGTGCGCCCTGTTTGGCGGCGGCGGTCACGCCAGAGCCGCAGGCTGTACCATAGAGGGCAGTATAGAGTTTGTGAAAGCAAAGCTGCTGCCTGTATTTGAAAAGGCACTGAAAGCAAATGAATGAAATAAACGGCGTAATCTGTATCAATAAGCCGCAGGATTTCACTTCGTTTGACGTTGTGGCGATAATGAGAAGGGCGGCAGGAACGAGAAAAATCGGTCACGGCGGTACGCTCGATCCTATGGCGACAGGCGTTTTGCCGATATATATCGGCAGAGCGGCAAAGACAGTCGACCTGAATCCTGTCAGCGACAAGAGATACCGTGCGACCTTCAGGCTCGGTGTGACTACCGATACCGAGGACGTATGGGGCAAGGTGCTGACTAAGAGCGAAAAGCCCGTTACGCTTGCGGAAATTACCGATGCGGTAACGGCTATGCAGGGCGATATAATGCAGATACCGCCGATGTATTCTGCAGTGAAGATAAACGGCAAACGGCTTTATGACCTTGCAAGGCAGGGCGTTGAGGTTGAACGTGCCGCTCGTCCGGTCACGGTATATTCGATAGAGCTGTCCGACTATGACGAGGAAAAGCGTACAGGTACGCTTGATATTTATTGCTCAAAGGGAACCTATATCCGCACAATCATAAGCGATATAGGAAAAAGGCTCGGCACAGGAGCGATAATGACCTCGCTTTGCCGCACGATGGCGGCAGGCTTTACGCTGTCGGACTGCCACGATATTGAAACGCTTCGTAATATGCCGCCTGAGGATACCGCAAGGCTGGTACTGCCGACAGAGCGTGTTTTCTCGTGCTATGACGAGATAACTCTTGACGGTACACAAAAGAAGCTGTTCATGAACGGCATGATACTTGACTGCGGAAGAATGGATATTTCATACCCGGAAGGCACTTGCCTGCGTCTTAAGCACGATGGTGATTTTTTAGGCGTGGCAAGGGTGAACGGGGAGAACGGGCTTAAAAGCGTATACCTTAATATATTATCTTGATTTTCCCATTTAATGCGGGACACGGAGGTTTATTCTTGATTGACATTACCGAAAATATAATACCCATCCCGCCGACAGCAACGGCACTCGGCTTTTTTGACGGCTTGCATTTAGGTCATATGAAGGTCGTGGAGGAATGCTTCAGACACGGCGGGCTTTGCCCTGCAATGTTCACGTTTCACAGCAATACGGCATTGCCTAAAAGGGAAAGGATAGAGAACCTGCTCACAAACGATATGAAGCTGGAGAAGCTTGCAGAAGCGGGAGTACAATATATTTATTCTCCGGATTTCAATTCGGTGTGCGACTACACGGCAAGGGATTTCATCGAAAAGGTTCTCGTGAAGATAATGAACGCAAAGGTCGTTGTGTGCGGATTTGATTTCAGGCTCGGAGCAGGCGGAGGAAGCGACGCCGAAGAACTTAAATGTATATGCCGTGAGTACGGCATAAAGGTCGTTATAATACCGCCGTTCAGTCTGGACGGATGTGTGGTACATTCAACGGCCATCAAAAATCTGATAAAATCGGGTGAAATAGCAAAGGCGAACAAACTGCTCGGATATGATTTTTCGATAGAGGGCAGAGTAATAGAGGGCAACCGCATAGGCAGAACCATAGGAAGCCCGACCATAAATCAGCGTTTCCCCGAAAGCATAGTTATGCCACGCTTCGGAGTATATAAGAGCGTGACATATCTTGACGGCAGGGTCATGCCGTCTGTTACAAACATAGGCGTAAAGCCTACTGTTGACTATAAGGACAGTCCTCTTGCGGAAACGCATATAATGGATTTTGACGGTGATCTTTACGGCAGGACACTGCGTGTTTCACTGCTTGATTTTATACGTCCCGAAAGACGTTTTGACAGCGTAGGCGAGCTAAAAGCTCAGCTTGACAAGGATAAAATCGCCGCCAAGCAATAAATACACTGTTTTATCACACAGGTTTCACCTGTGCAGGATAGAATATAACAGATGTGCGCAGGGCAGGTACGGCTATGTACCGACGCTCTGCCGGATACTTCGTTTTAAGGAGCAAAAAATGATAGAAGTAAAGAATCTGACTAAGCGTTACGGCTCTAAAACAGCAGTCAGCAATGTTTCCTTTACCGCAGAAGAAAGCGAGATACTTGGTTTTCTCGGTCCTAACGGTGCAGGAAAATCAACTACAATGAATATCCTTACGGGTTATCTTTCCTCAACAGAGGGCGAAGCAAAGATAAACGGTATAGATATTCTTGAAGAGCCTGTAAAAGCTAAGCAAATGATAGGTTATCTTCCCGAACAGCCTCCGTTATATCTTGATATGACGGTAATGGAATACCTTAAGTTCGTATACGGGCTGAAAAAGTGCAAGCTGCCGATCAACTCGCATTTAAAGGAGATATGCAACCTTGTAAAGATAACCGATGTCAAGGATCGTGTTATCAAGAATCTTTCAAAGGGTTACAAACAGCGTGTGGGTCTTGCACAGGCGCTTGTGGGAAATCCGCCGGTGCTTATTCTTGACGAGCCTACGGTCGGACTTGACCCAAAGCAGATAATAGAGATAAGAGCGCTTATAAAGAAGCTCGGCAAGAACCATACAGTAATACTTTCAAGCCACATACTCCCCGAGATACAGGCGGTATGCGACAAGATAGTTATCATCAACAGAGGCAAGGTAGTAGCAAACGACAGCGCAGACAATCTTGCAAAGAATATGTCAGCAGATCACAAGCTGGTGATACGCTGTGAGGGAAACCCCGCAGACGTGAAGAAGCTGCTTTCGGCTATTCCCGGTATGGACGAGGTGTTCGTCAACAGGGAGAATGTCGAGGAGGGCGTCAGCGAATACTTTTTAAACGCAAAGCCCGGTACGGACATTCGCCGTGAAGTTTCAAAGCGTCTTGCATCAAGAAATTACACTCTGCTTATGATGAAGTCCAGTGAGCTTACTCTTGAAGAAGTGTTCCTCAAGATCACAACGGGCGATATATACGGTAATGTCGGCGACAGCGTTGATAAGCTGAAGCTGTCAAAGTAAGCGGAAAGGCGGAATAAAAATGTTTGCAATATTTAAAAGAGAACTGAAGGCATATTTCACATCGCCGCTCGGCTATGTGTTCCTTGCTATTTTTTACGCATTTTCGGGATTGTTCTTTTATATCTTCTCCTTGTCTGTAGGCTCGACCGATATATCAAGCGTATTCCTGATGATGTTCATGGTACTTATGGTTTTCGTGCCTCTGCTTACTATGCGACTGCTGTCTGAAGATAAGAAGCAGAAGACGGATCAGCTTATTCTGACTGCTCCCGTAAGCCTTTTGTCTATAGTAATGGGCAAGTTTCTTGCGGCTTATGCGATATTTGCGATAGGCGTTGCGGTTATGCCCGTATACGGCTTTGTAATGTCGACCTTTGCGACGGTTTCGTGGCTCCCGATATGGGGCAACACCGTAGGTCTTTTACTTCTCGGCGGTATATTCGTTTCAATAGGTCTTTTCATATCATCGCTTACGGAAAACCAGATGATAGCGGCAATAGGCGGTTTCTTTATCAATCTTATGATACTGCTTATAAATACGCTGAAAAGCGCACTCCCCAACGGATTTTTACAGGACGTGCTTTCAAGCATCTCGGTATATTCGAGATACTCCGAGATAACAAGCGGAATATTCAGCCTGTCAAGCCTGATATTCTTTGTGAGCGTTATCTTTATTTTCCTGTTCCTTACGGTAAGGGTACTTGAAAAACGCCGCTGGGCATAAGCGATGACTATGATAAAGGGATAAAGGAGAAAACGCATGAGTAAAATAAACGAAGCGGCTGAAGTAAAAGAAACAGCGGCTGAGAATAAAACAGATACCGCTCCTGCAGTAAAGAACGACGGCAGGAACGGCAAGCCCCGCAAGAATCCGTTCAGAAACAAGAAGTTCAAGTACGGCGGTCTGTCGGTACTGTTCACGGTCATATTTATAGTGGCGGTGGTTCTGGTAAACGTAATAATCACACTGCTCGGTGACAGATTCATGCCGACGGCGGATCTTACCGATTCCGGACTTTACAGCATTGAGCAGTCAACGGTAGATTATCTCAAAACCGTGACCGATGAGGTTACGATAACGGTAACAAGCGAGGAAGCGGCTTTTACCGGAGGCAGCTCTTATTACTATCAGACTAACGAGATACTGAAGAAGATCGCAGCGGCGAATTCCAACATAAAATTACAGTATATTGATGTAGTTTCAAACCCCGGTTTTATAGCAAATTACACCGAAACCATAACCTCGAATGAAATTATGGTCGAGAGCAAGGCTACAAAGCGTGTAAAGGTGCTGACCTACGAGGACTTCCTCAGCATAACCTATAATGAACAGTACCTCAACTATTACGGCGTGAAGCGGCCCGAAAAGGTTGAAGCTAACGCAGAGCAGGCTGTAGTATCCGCTATTATGAACGTTACCGATACAGATCCTGTAAAGGTTGCGGTTTTAACGGGCTACGGAGAAAAAGAGAACACTGTTTTACAGAATCTGCTCAAGACAAACAGCTACGTTATCGAATCGGTGAACATTACGCTTACCGACAAGATAAGCGAGGACTACGATTTTGTATTTATGTTCGGACCCGATAAGGATTATTCTGTTGCCGATATAAACAAGCTCGACACATGGCTTGACAACAGCGGTAAATTCGGCAAGAACCTTGTATATGTAGGCAATCCCAAGCTCGGTGATTCACCGAACATTGACGGTCTGCTTGACCAGTGGGGTCTGAAGGTCGAAAAGGGTATCACCTACCAGACAGACGAAAACTACACCTACAGCGGTATGAACACATATCAGGTGCTTTCAGTACCCGATACAGACTTCAGCAAGTTCACAAACAGCTCGCCCGTTCACGGCTACAATATGAGCCCTGTGACATCAAAGTGGGCGGATCAGAACGGCAACGGCAACATTACCGTACAGTCTATACTGAACACCTATGCAGGTGCTGTTATAAAGCCGCAGGACAGCGGTGATAACTGGTCGCCCGAGAGCGATGCGGAAAGAAAGCAGTATTCTGTTATAATGCAGGCGGTAAAGACAAGATATGAGGGTACAAATCCCTTCTCCAGCCGTATAGTAGCAATCGGCGGTATGGAATTCCTCAACACATCGTTCCTGCAGACAGCGTCCGTAAACAACTCACAGCTTATTATGAATATCTTCAACGTAAGCTGTAACAAGGAGGAGGGCATTACGCTCACTCCCAAGTCCTACAACACCTCAACCTTTGAGATAACAGACGCACAGAAGAACGGCCTTGTTATAGGCTTCGTTATCGTACTGCCTCTGTTACTGATAATATCCGGTATTGTAATATGGGTAAAGCGTCTGCATAAGTAAGCGAAAGGTCGGCAATGAAGAAAAATACTAAAATAATACTCGGCTCGGTAATCGGCATTGCGGTACTCGGGGCGGCAACGCTCGCACTGGTGCTGACACAGCCGGAGAGCGACAACGCAGACTCAGGCACGTCAAGCAGCAAAACCGTCAGCGTGACCGATTATACGGCCGATGATATTTCAACGCTCACGATAAGCAATGAGAGCGGCGAATATACGATAAACCGTTTAGGTAAGGAAAAGTGGGGCATAGATTCGATCCCCGAGGCACTTGCAAACAGCAGTGCATATTCAACCGCAATGAGCAGTGCAGGCGGCATCGGTGCAAAGCAAATCGTTGAGGAAAATGCGACAGATCTTGCCAAGTACGGCTTTGACAAGCCGACCGCAACGGTTAAAATGACGTTCAAGGATAACAAGGCTGAGGACATAACCTGCCTTATCGGTATAAAGTACGAGGGCGAAAACTCGTGGTATGTTAAAACCGACAAGAGCGATACGGTATACCTTGTAGCAAATGCAGGTGTCAGCTTTGCAATGAACAGCGAGCTGTCATACGTCAACAAGTCAACGCTTACAGCGGCTTATGATTCCGAGAAAGATAAAGTAAACAGGGTTCGTATTGAGCGAAAGGATCTGGATAAGGATATAGTTCTTGACAAGCTCCCCGAGGAAACCGAAAAGAAGTTTTCGTCAACATACGTTGCTTATGAGATGTCCAGCCACAACAATATCCTTGCAGACGATGAGCTTGACAAGAAAGTGATTTTCGGCCTGTTCGGAATATCGGCTTCAGATGTGTTTGCCGTATCTCCCACAGACGAGCAGAAAAAGCAGGCGGGTCTTGACGATCCGTACTGCACCGTTACTATGGTAAGCAACAAGGAAACCGTTACCAAGCTCACTTTAGGCTCTGCTGTCTACACTGTTACAAAGAACGATGAAACAGGCGAAGAGATAAAGACGATAACGGGCTACTATGGTATGCTCTCAGGCAAGGACGCAATATATGTGTTCTCTCCCGACTCTCTGCCGTGGCTTACCGCAACACCCGAAAATATGCTTTATAAGCTGTTCCTTACACCTTATATCTACTATCTTGACGGTGTAACAATCTATGACAGCGACAGAAAGGCATATGATTTCACTATTACGGGCGACGCTGACAAGTCGAGCTTCACATACGAAGGCAAGAAGGTAGATTCAGCCAAGTTCAAGGCATTCTATCAGTATCTGCTTTCGGCATACGCAGAGCAGATTTACCTTGACGATCTTACAGGCGACAACAAGTTCATCGCAGGTGTCACCTACGATCATCGTGAAGAAGGCAAGGAGAGCGACGTTGTCGAGTTCTATGCGAGCGAGAGCGACCGTACCTGCATTATCGTTGTAAACGGCGATGTCCGCTACAAGGTAAGGCAGATATATGCGACAAGACTTCTTGAAAATCTGAATGCGCTTCTCTCTGGCGGAGAGATAGTATCAGAGTTCTGATGCCGCAGGGCATTATAATTGATATGTGACGACAGGGGGCGGATCTTAAATTTTGCACGGGATCTGTCCGTCACATACTGACCGTTAGTGCAACGGTGGAGGTTATTATGACAGAGCAGGAATTTTTCACCTACAAAGGTCTTCCTCTTGTAAGGAAAGACAACACTATCTATTATGGCAATATGTCAGACAAATACGTTGCCATGCTGACTGTATTATCCACCCACAAGGTCAAGGATCTTGAGATAGCCGACAAGACAAGGGTACAGCTTATGTCAACCGATCCGAAAACCCCGGCTACAGAGATAATCACAAAGACGAGCGAAAGAGGCAGTCTTTATGAGGCTCTTGATGTGGCAAGTATATGGCTTTCAAAGAATAATTGATAAAAACCGCTCCGCCGTATTTTTTACGGCGGAGCGGTCAATTTGTAGAAAAAGTCTTGTATTTGATGTGCTTCTGTTATATCATTCAGCTTTGACTATGATAATAAGCTACCGATAGTTCTTTTTTGTCGGATAGCACTTCTCGGGTTCGCTATTCGAATAAATGCACCTGTCAATATTGACGAGGGAAAGAACCAAAGAGA
>ULXD01046760.1_pt1 | contig 21833 bp, 19 predicted proteins | sample 1960961 | NCBI WGS metagenome assembly ULXD01 (sample SAMEA4835829, study PRJEB28245) | human gut metagenome | biome: gut microbiome; material: fecal sample | place: Denmark | collected 2008 | reverse complement strand
TCGCCCGTCGCCGCCGATAACGTATCGAGACCGACCGGGCCGCCGTTGAATTTTTTGATTGCGGTTTCAAGGACGTTTCTGTCAACCGCGTCAAGACCGAGTTCGTCGATGTCCATAAGTTTCAACGCCTTTTTCGCGATATTAAGGTTGATAACGTCCATATTTTCGTAATCGGCGTAGTCGCGCACGCGTTTCAAGAGCCTGTTTGCGATACGCGGCGTTCCGCGGCTGCATTTTGCAAGTTCCTGCAATGCGTCGTCGTCGATTTTCGTTTCCAGAATGTTTGCGCTGCGCTTTATGATTTTCGCAAGCTCTTCCGTCGTATAAGGTTCCAGACGGAATTTTATGCCGAATCTGTCGCGCAACGGGCTGGAAAGCATGCCTTCTTTCGTCGTCGCGCCGATAAGCGTAAAGCGTTTTAATTGAAGCCTGAGCGAGCTTGCCATCGCACCCGTGCCCGTAACAAGGTCAAGCGAGAAGTCTTCCATCGCGGGATACAAAACTTCCTCGATATTGCGGCTCAGACGATGAATTTCGTCGATGAACAATATGTCGCCCTTTTCAAGTTTTGAAAGCAGCGCGGCAAGATCTGCCGCTTTTTCGATTGCGGGACCGCTCGTTACCTTGACCTGCGCGCCCATTTCATTGGCGATGACGTGCGCGAGCGTGGTTTTTCCGAGCCCCGGCGGGCCGTAAAGCAAAACGTGATCGAGCGCATCGCCGCGGTTTCTTGCGGCGGTCATATAAACGTCGAGGTTATGCTTTATCTTGCTTTGCCCGACGTATTCGGATAACGACTTCGGACGAAGAGTGTTTTCTTCGATATCGTCGACGGTCGACTTTGCCGAAATAACCCTGTCGTCCTGAAATTCTCCGTTAAATTTACTGATAATTCCTTCCATATTCTTACAAGCGTTTCAACGCTTCCCTTATGATATTTTCCGCGCCTTTTTCGATTTTTGAAACATCGGCGACGATTTTGACGGCGTCCGAGTTGGAAATTCCCAGCGATACGAGCGCGAAAACCGCTTCCTGCGCGTCCTTTTCGACGACTGCGGATATTTCGCTTTGCGAATTGGTTAAGTCAAGCGAAACCTGATCGCGCATACTGACGACGATAAGTTCCGCAGTTTTTTTGCCAAGTCCTTTGATTTTCGAAAGGGATTTCACGTCGCCGGTTGCGATTGCGACGGTAAGCGAGTTAAGATCCGCCCCGCTTAAAATCTGCATTGCCATTTTCGGGCCGACGCCGCTTATGTCGATGAGCCTTAAAAACAGCGTTTTTTCCTCAATCGACGAAAAACCGTATAATGCGTAAGTGTCTTCCCTGACGTAAAGATAAGTATAAATTTTTGCGATTTCGCCTTCCGAAAACTTATTCGTCGTGAAGTTGCTTGCGCCGATTTCGTATCCGATGCCGTTGTTGTCGACGACAATCGTGTTGCCCGCCGAATAAACGACCTTTCCCGTGATGTAATTGTACATAAAACTCCTACTTTATCCTGAAATTGTTTTTGTTTGCGCCGACCTGTCCGTGACATAACGCAACCGCAAGCGCGTCGGCGGCGTCGTCCGGGCGCGGCAGGGATTTAAGGCGCAACACCGATTGCACCATAAGTTGCATTTGTTTTTTGTCCGCCCCGCCGTATCCCGTGATTGCCATTTTGATTTGGTTGGGCGTGTATTCGTAAACTTCGTCGCCGATAAGTTTCACCGCGGTCAGAAGCATAACCCCGCGCGCCTCGGCAACCGAAATACCCGTCGTAATGTTTTTTGAAAAGAACAGTTCTTCAACGGAAATCTGCGACGGTTTATAAGTTTCGATAAGCGTGGTTACGCCTTGTTCGATTTTTGAAAGCCTTACGGGCAGCGTGTCTTCTTTGGGCGTGGAAACGATACCGTAGTCAATGACGGTATAAACGCCCCTTTCAAGATTAATCACACCGAAGCCCATTGTCGCAAGCCCCGGATCCAAACCCATAATTATCATAAATAATATAATATATTGTATTATAAAAAAAGTCAACCGCAAGTTATAGCGGTTGACGTAATTTTAAGGTATAATCGTCAAATTATTTTGTTTACGATTTCGTCGCGGTACTTCGTGACGACGGCGTCGGTAAGATTTCTTTCCGACTTTTCGACGGTGAGTTCGGTTTCGTAAACGATGTCGGCGGGACTGCCTGATAGCACAAATACCTTATCGCCCATTAAAAGCGCGTCGTAAACGTCGTGCGTCACGAGGACGACGGTGCGCCCGTCGCGCCCCCAAAGTTCCAGAAACTTTTTTATCAGTCGGGTTTTCAGCGACACGTCAAGCCCCTTGAAAGGTTCGTCCAGAAGCATGACTTCGGACGGGTACAAAAACGCCCGTGCCATCTGCACGCGTTGCGCCTGACCACCCGAAATTTCCGTCGGCAACCTTTTCAGAACGTCGGAGATTTCCAGAAGTTTTGCCATGTCGTAAATTGCATTTTTTCGCGCGGTTTTGTCGTAAATCACGTTTTTTAACACAAAATCAAGGTTTTTTTCAACCGAAATTGTTTTTACAAGCCTGTCGTTTTGAAAAATGTACGACACGTTTTTTGGCATGTTTTCAATCTCGCCGTCAAACCCCGAAAGCCCCGTAAGAGCGTTTAACAGCGTGGTTTTCCCGACGCCGCTCGCACCAAGCACCACGTTGATTTTGCCGCCTGAAAAAACGGCGTTGAAATTCTTATAAATTTCCTTATCGGGATACGAAAACGAAAAGTTTTTGAAAATAATATCTTTCATCTTGTTTTCTCCCAGATTTTCTTGAATATGGAAACGACCGCTTCCAACACGAACGCGAACACGATCGCGACAAGCGTCCAGGCAAGCAGATACGCGACGTCGAAACTTGCGTTTGCCGTATAAATTTTGCTGCCGATACTTTTCGGGACGAAGGTCAGAATTTCAGCCGCGATAATAACTTTGAACGTGAGCGACAGCGTCGAACGCGCGTTGTCGAAAAGACTTGGCGCCACCTCCGGCAGATATACGTTTTTCACGACGTCGATTTTTTTCACCTTATACATTTTTGTCATTTCGATAAGGTCTTTGTCGACGCCCGAGAGCGCGCTGTAAATCGCCGTGAACAGTATCGGGAACGCAATCAGAAATCCGACGACGAAAGCAAGCGTTTCATTGCTGTAAAACGCATACAAAATAAGTATGACCGCAACCGTCGGCGCGGCGCGTAAAAACGAAACGACGGGGTTTATCACACGATATACGGGGTTTAAAACCATAGATATTGCCGCAAGAACGAATGCAATCAGAAACGACGCCGCAAAACACCATAGAGTTCGAAGCACGGAAAAGCCGACCGCGCGCCAGAATCCCGCCTCTCCCCCGAGCGTGAAAAATTCTTTCATTACGACGTCAGGGGACGGCAGTATAAGCGGCTTGTTTTTGACTTTCGCCACAATCGCCCATATCGCAATCACAAGCGCGAACGCGATGAGCGGATAAAGTATGTCGAAAAATATCTTTTTCGTTTTTTCGTTTTTAAGAAAACTTTTCATTAAAACAAATTGACGGTATCCCAGTTTACGCCGGGCGCAAGGTTTTTAAGAAACGCCAGAATTTCCGTTTTCTTTTCGGCGGTGAGTTTTTCGGCGTTTACGTTGCATCTCGCAATCGAAGGCGCGGGGAACGCCGCCGATTCATAAGCGTTTGCTTTCATAAAGTCGTTCACGCTTTGCGGATTGTTTTTCACCCATTCTTTGCTTGCTTTAAGCGCGGCAAAAAGCGCGTCAGTAAACGCGGTGTCGGAAGCAAGGCTCGACTTCACGAAAATGCCGGCTTGCGGATAAGTTTCTTTGCCCGAAACTTTTTTGTATTCCGCCTGTAAATCCATTTGCGCGTTGAATCCGAACTTAATTTTGAAAGTCGTTGCCGCGGGCTCGCCCACGACCGCAAAATCGACGCTGCCGTTTTCGACGGCTGTTTTTGCCTGCAATCCGTCGCCGGCATATTGGACGTAAACGTTCGTATCGTTCAGGTTTTTCACGTCATCGACGATTGTTAAGTTGTTTTCTTTCAGAATATATCTGAAAACAAGCCCGGGTACGCCCTGCTGACCGATACAGGCGATTTTCTTGCCTTTAATATCGTCGATTGTCAAAGTTGTTGTCGTTTCGCTTTTCCCGACAAGATAAAGACTGCCGTCAACCGCGACGCTTACGAGTTTGTAATCCGCACCCTTGTTTATAAGGGTTGCGCCTGCATTCACGGGCATAATCACAAGGTCGGAAAGCCCTGCCTGCATCTCTTTTGCGATATTACTCGGATTTACGATTTTATAGTTTACGTTTTTGCCCGAAATCGACTTATTGTCCGTGATAAGTCTTGCGATTGCAAGTGCGGGAGTGCCTTCGGGTGCCGCAAACGTCAACGTTACATCGTTTCCGTTGCCTTTTTTGTTGTCCTTGTTGCAAGCGGTCAGAAGCCCGATTGACAAAACAAGCGCGACAAGCAACATTACTGCCGTAAGTTTCTTTTTCATTTTTTTGCTCCTTTTTGGTTTAATTTATATCAACGCTCGTGAGCGCGGATTTTACGAAAACGTTTTTGATTTTGCCGAGTTTCCCGGTGAGCGCGGATATTTCCTCGACGCTGCCTTTGACGACAACGGAAATTGCCGAAAAACCGCTTTCGCGGTCGGGAAGTCCCATTCGACCGAGTATGATTTCGGAATTTTCCGACAAAACTTTCTGCACTTCGGGAACGACGTCCCTTTCTTCGACGACGATGCCCACAACGCCCAGTCTTTTCATATTTTCTCCTTAAAAAAATCGGCATGCCGAAAAGCAAGCCGATAATAAACGTATTATGCTTAAAACTTACTCTCCGACAAATCATCGATTAGGTTTTATTATGGTTTATATTATATCCTATTTATTAAAGTTTGTCAATTATTTCACATACGGCATACGCCGTCTGCTTTTGCCGCGTCGAAAACAGCCTTGGACACCGCAACTTTAACTCTTTTGTCAAAAGGTTTCGGAAGAATGTTGTCAGCGTTAAGTTCGTCGTCGGAAATAACGCCGGCGATTGCTTTGGCTGCGGCGATTTTCATATTTTTCGTGATTTTTCGCGCTTTTGCGTCAAGTGCGCCGCGGAAAATCCCCGGGAACGCCAGAACGTTATTGACCTGATTCGGGAAGTCGCTACGCCCCGTGCCGACAACCTTTGCGCCCGCCTGTTTCGCGACGTCGGGCAAGATTTCGGGCGTCGGGTTTGCCATTGCGAAGATAATCGCGTCTTTGTTCATGGATTTCACCATATCCGTCGTCAACAAATTGCCTTTCGACACGCCGATGAACACGTCCGCGCCTTTTACGGCATCCGAAAGACTTCCGCGAACGTCTTCCTTGTTAAAAGTTTCCGCAAGTTCTTTCTTGTGCCATTCCATATTATCGCGCGAGGGATAAAGTATGCCGTATTCGTCGGAAAGCGTAATATTTTTTGCTCCGAAGTCCCTCAAAAGCCAGGTTATCGCAGTGCCGGCAGCCCCCGGACCATTCACGACGATTTTCACGTCTTTTATGTCTTTTTTCACGATTTTCAAGGCGTTTATAAGTCCTGCAAGGACGATTATCGCCGTGCCGTGCTGATCGTCGTGGAAAACGGGAATATCAAGTTCGTCATTAAGCCGTCTTTCGATTTCAAAGCAACGGGGACTTGCAATGTCTTCAAGGTTTATGCCGCCGAAACTTATCGAAAGGTTTTTTACGATATTTACGATTTCGTCGGAATTTTGCGTGTCAAGACAAATCGGAAACGCGTCGACGCCGCCGAATTCCTTAAACAGTACGCATTTCCCCTCCATAACGGGCATTGCGGAAAGACCGCCAAGGTTTCCAAGCCCCAGAATCGCGCTGCCGTCCGACACGACCGCGACAAGATTCCCGCGCCGCGTATAAACGTATGAGTTTTCGGGATTTTTGGAAATTTCAAGCGTAGGCGCGGCGACTCCCGGCGTATATGCCGTCGCAAGACTTTCGGCGTCACCGACTTTCACCCTTGAAATAACTTCAATTTTTCCTTTGAGTTCCTCGTGCAGTTTCAATGATTTCTGATTGTAGTCCATATTACACCTCAAATCGTATAATATCATTTTTAGCATTAAAATGCAATTTCTTGCGGTATAATAATTGACTTTTGTCGAATGTATGTATTATACTTTTACTCATTAAACCATTAAACAGGAAGATGTTATGAAACAAACTTTATCGTCAGCGTTCAACGCAAACGCCGCGGTGCTTTACGTCATAGCGGCGGTGGTAATTTTATACGTGCTTGCACAATCGATTTTCTTCCTTGTCCGCGCCGTTAAACAATCGAAAAAAATCGGCATGGACAAAGGCGTTATCAGGCGCACCGCACGTCGTGCCGCGATATTTTCAATCGCACCCGCAATAAGCATTTTCATCGGCGTGGCGGCTCTCGCGCCGAAACTCGGGATTCCTTTGCCCTGGCTTCGTCTGTCGGTCATCGGAAGTCTTGTGTACGAAACGTCGGCTGCCGAGATCGGCGCAAAGTCGATGAATCTTCCGTGGGACAGTTTTTCCGCGTCGACAATCACCGCAGAGCAATTCGTAACAATCGCAATGATAATGAGTATCGGCTGTCTTCTTCCGCTCGTACTCGTTGCCTTTTTCACGAAAAAGTATTCGTCGGGAATGCTTAAAATGGAAAAGAAAGACAAAAAATGGGGCGAAATCCTTTCAACCGCAATGTTTATGGGCGTCGTAAGCTGCTTTTTCGCAACGAACTTCACAAAAGTTACAAGCGGTCTCGAAGGCTGGATTCCCGTTTTCATTATCCTGATTTCCGCGGCGGTAATGCTCATTTTCGGCGCAGTTCAGAAACTCACGAATTGGCGTTGGATCAACGACTACGCCCTACCGGTTTCGATGATTGTGGGTATGGTTTGCTCTGTCCCCATCTACAACGCCATAGTTTAAGAGGTGCATTATGAAAAACATTTCAAGAAAAAATAAATCGTATTCCGAAAACACTCACTTTTATGGCAGAATTTGGAGCATAGTGTCCGTTGTTATGATGATGGTATTCCCCATTGTCGCTGGGATAGTGTTTGACGCGTGGCCGACGGCTTCGGCAGTCGGTATCGGCATTATGGGTATCCTTATTTACTGGGCTGCCGGCGCGGTGGAATTTATCAGTTACACCCCGCTTCTCGGCGCGACCAGCATTTATCTCGGTTTTGTTACGGGCAACCTTTCCAACCTGAAAGTGCCCTGCGCGCTGTCCTGCATCGACGCGGAAAACGCAAAATCCAACACGGACGAAGGCGACATCATCGCAACGGTTTCGACCGCAGTTTCGTCCATAGTAACGATTCTCGTTATCATTATCGGCGTTATCCTTATCGCGGCGACGCCCCTTGCCGACCTTCTTGCAAAACCCGCGGCGCAAAAAGCGGCGGATTACCTGTTGCCCGCACTCTTCGGCGCGCTTGCCGTCGTATACGTTTCAAGAAATCCGAAAATTGCTTTCCCTCCGGTTATACTTATGGTCGCGTTATGTATTGCAATTCCGAAAATTGAGAGTATAATAAGTATATTGGTGCCCTTCGTTGCGATCTTCACCGTCGGCGTCGCAAGGATTATGTACAAAAAAGGCTGGCTCGGCAAGAACGAACCCGAAAAAACCGCGGTCGACGTCGAAACGAACAACGTCGCGCTTGACACCGAAGACACCGATAAATTTATCGACGAACTTGATAATAAATAATTTTTACAGGTGATATATATGTCAAAAAAAGTATTTATCAACGCAAATTTGTGGGACGGATACGCCGATAGCGTTTTCAAAAAATGCGCTGTCTTCGTTGACGGCGACAAAATCGAAAAAATATCTTACGACGAAAAACCCGACGTTTCGGGATACGAAGTCATCGACCTTAACGGCAAATACGTTACGCCGGGACTTGTCAACCCCCACGTTCACCTTTTCGGCACGGGAATGCCCAGCAAGGTCATTTCGGGCGGCGGCGCACAAAAACTCGTTATGAAAATCGTGAAAACGAAACTCGGCGACAAAATCCTTGACGCCCTTGTAAAAAGCGCGGCAAAACAACAGTTATTAAGCGGCGTTACGACTCTGCGAGCCGTCGGCGACTTCAAATATTCCGACGTTCGCCTTCGCGATAAAATCAATTCGGGCAAAGTGCAAGGTCCTCGCCTTCAAGTGTCTGGCCCCGCAATCACCGTTCCCGGCGGACACGGCGACGGCACGTTCTCAATGACTTCCGACACCCTTGACGGTCTGCGCGCGCTTGTCAGACAAAACAAGGAACGCGGCGTCGACTTCATTAAAATCTGCGTCACGGGCGGCGTTATTGACGCAAAAGTCAAAGGCGAACCCGGCGAAGTCAAAATGAGCCTTGAACAAACCAAAGCGGTCGTTGACGAAGCGCATAAACTCGGTCTTCGCGTCGCGTCGCATACCGAAAGTTTCAAAGGCGTTGAAATCACGGCGGCGGCAGGCGTCGATACCGTTGAACACGGCGCGCCCTTAACCCCCGAGATGGCTGCCGAAATGAAGGCGACCAATTCCGCAATGGATGTTACTTATTCCCCCGCGCTCCCCTTAAAAATGCTCGATCCGTCAATTACGCTCCTTGATCCGATTTGCGTGTACAACACCGAAATCGTTGTGAGCAATATGACGAAAGGCGCGAAAAACTGCATCGACGAAGGCATACTTCTCGGCATGGGCACGGACAGTTCCTGCCCGTTCGCAACGCAATACAATATGTGGCGCGAGGTCGTGTTCTTCCAAAAATGCGTCGGCGTATCGAACGCGTACGCTCTTTCAGTCGCAACGCTGAACAACGCAAAACTTATGGGACTTGATAACGTGTGCGGCACCGTCGAAGAAGGCAAAAGCGCGGATATGATAGTGATGAGCAAAAACCCGCTTGACGACCTTACAGCACTGCGCGATCTGGACAAAGTTATCGTCCGCGGCGAAGTCATCGACAAACCTCTGCCGAAGCGCAACGAAACCATCGAAAAGGAACTCGATGATATTACAAAAAAGATTTAATTTTTGATAAAACATAACAAAAATCCCGCAAAATTTGCGGGATTTTTTGTATGATTTGTTGTTTTTTATTTGAAGTTTGTAAGGACGTTTCTGTAAAAGTCAACGCCTTGCGCGAGGGAATCGACGCCGATACGCTCGTTGTAGCCGTGGCACGCGCCGAGTTCCTCGAGACTTACCAAAAACGGGGTGAAACGAAGCGCCGTGCTGCAAATGTCCTGCATATATCTGCAATCTGTGCCGCCCGCGATAAGGTAAGGCGCAAGGACGGTATCGCCGTACGTTTTGTTGATCATATCGACGGTGAATTTATAGCCTTCCGACTTCGTATCGGTGCAGGGACTTGCGTCGCGCGTGTTCAGAACCTCGATTTCGATATCGTATTTCTTTGCGACTTTTTCAAGTTTTTTCATGCACTTATCATGCCCTTCCTGCGGCGAGAAACGAAGGTTTGCAAGCACCCATGCCGCGTCGGGGATATTGTTGCTTGCGTGGCTGCCTTCCGCCATTGTGAACACCATCGTCGTGGACAAAAACGCCTTGACCTGCGACGAAAGACTGTCGGGCAACACTTTAAGAGCAAGCGGCAAAATATGATATGCGTTTTTTACAAGCGGACGAAGCGCGGGCTTTACCGCTTTTGAAAGATCCTTGAAAAGTTCTTTCAGAATGGGCAATACTTTTACGTCGAAAATATTGTGTTTTTCATTGTAAAGAATGAATTTTGCAAGGCGCACGAACGGCGTGTTTTTGGGCGGCGCACTGCTGTGTCCGCCTTTGCTTCTGGCGATGAATTTGAAGTCGGCAAAGCCTTTTTCCTGAACGCCGATAACGCCCGCGTTTTTGACAAGGAATTTTTTGAACGGTTCTTTTGAAACCATACCGCCGCCCTCGTCGATGACAAGCACGGGTTTTACTCCCAACGTTTCGGAAAGATATTTTGCTTCCGCAATCGCACTGCCGCCCGAGTTTTCCTCGTCGTCACCATAGCAGAAATAAATATCCTGTTCGGGCACGAAGCCTTCGTTTATGAGTTCGTTTGCGGCGACCATACTGCCAAAGACCATGCACTTGCAGTCGACCGCGCCGCGCCCCCAGATTTTCCCTTCTTCGATTGCGCCGCTGTAAGGCGGATATTTCCAGCCTTTGGGATCTTCTTCGGGAACGACGTCCTGATGCGCCATAAGTACCAGCGGACGGTCGTGTTTTTTGCCCTCCCACTTGATAATCATTGCGTTGTTGCGGACGTTGAAACGCGGAAGCTTTGAAAATTCAGGCGCGATTTCCCACATTACTGCGTGCAAATCGTCAAAGTGTTTCTGATCGCAACCCGTTATGGTCGGACACTGCAACATACGCGAGAATTGTTTTGCATACAAATCTTTTTTTTCGTACGACATAAGTTTCTCCTTATAAATTTCTCCTTAAAACTTTTTATCTTTGAAGTAATAGATTTCGTCTTTTTCGGATATTTCGCGAAGGACGCGCGCCGGGTTTCCGACAGCGACGACGTTGGACGGAATATCTTTGGTGACGACCGCCCCCGCGCCTATGACCGAGTTGTCGCCGATGGTGACACCGGGCAATACGTTCACGCCCGCGCCGATCCATACGTTATTGCCGATTTTCACGTCGGCGTTGTATTGAAGACCTTTCAATCGACACTTCGGGCTCACAGGGTGTCCCGCGGTGATTATCGAAACGTTGGGTCCGATCATTACGTTGTCGCCGATTTCGATTTTTCCGTCGTCGACGAGCGTAAGATTAAAATTGCTGTAAAAGTAATCGCCGATGAAAACGTGCTTGCCGCCCCAGTTCGCGAAAAACGGTTGCGTCACGACAGGTTGTTTTCCGATCGCGCCGAAGCATTTCCGAAGGTATTCTTCCTCGCGCTTATCGCCGTACGGCAAAGCGTTGTAGGCTTTCATCGCGTTGAGATACTCAAACTGTTCGGAAACGAGTTCTTCGTCGTTGGGGTCGTAAACCTGCCCCGCAAGCATTTTTTCCTTGTTTGTCATAGTCTTAAATCGAGCCTGTCGACCTTCCTTCTCTGAGGTTTTTATAAAGCGCGCCCGTCTCCTGGAAGTCAAGTTTTTTCTCGGAATCGGGACCGATCTGATAATTGCCCTCCTTATAGCTGTACACGTACAACGGATAACGAACGTAAGGTTTCAGCACGGCGCCGAATAATTTCCAGGCAGGAATGGTGCTAAGAACATTATCCGTAAGTTCGACGCGATGCCTTGAATAGCCGGCGTTTTCAAAATTGCGTATAATGCCGTCTGTAACGGGCGAGGTCATACCGAGAACGGCGATGCCGAGATGCACGTATTCCTGATTGTTAATCGTATGCCTTACGTCCTTATATTGTTCGTTCAACAGAACGTTTGCAATAATTTTCGAGCCTTCCTGCGATATCAGGGTATCAAGTGCGTCTCCCAAGCCCGTGGGCGGGATCAATCCGTTTCCGGTTGTTGCAAAATCATCGATATTGATCCAGTTGTAAATATCAAGGAAGCCTTCAACGTTGATAAAGTGATCCTTGTATCCCGTTTTTTTCATATCTTCCCACGTCGAGCCTTCGGGATAACCGACGACATTGCCGCTTTCGTCTTTTCTGTTTTTATCCCTTTCAAAATCCGTCTCCACGAAAATCGGCATAAGCGCGCTGTGCGTGAATACGGTATTTTTCAGCGTTACGTTTGCGGGGAGTCTTCCGTACGTCGATGTGTTGCCCGCCATCGGGATAAACAACGAGTTCGCCGACGAGTTTCTGAAAACGCAGCCTTCGATATTGACGTCCGCGCCGGCGATTTCCATGACGGTTTTTGCGTTTTCGAAAATGCAGTACTTGAACGAGATGTTGTTTATCATTTCGTTGTTTTTCGTTTCATCGTCGTAATTCTCGATTTCGTGCAGAATCCTTACGCATCTTCTGGATTTTTCCCATTGTAGAAGCCCGTTCTTTGCCTCGGGATCGTTGTATCCCATACGCAAAATCGTGTTTTCGACGTGAACGTTGCTTGTCTTGATTTTCAACAATTCATTGAAATAATCGTTTTTGCGGTCAATCATATCCTGTTCGTTGAAGCATACGATAAAGCCGTTGCCGTACAAGCTCGTGCCTTCCTGCATGGTGATTCTGGACGCGTCCGTATTGTTGTCCGCACGAATTTCAAGTTTGCCGCCGGCAGTCGAATCCTTGACGTAAATCGCAACGCTTTCTTTTTTCTCGTGCAACGCCTTTTTCAGTTGAGTTTCGTTGCTGACGGTATAGCCGTCGATGACGTTCAGCACGTACGTTGCGACAACGGGCATGTTGTCGTACATCGGATATTTTGCCTTAATAGTGATCGTTATTTTGTTTTTAAGCCCTTTCTTATCGTCGGGAATTTCTTTCAAGACAAGTTTGTTGTAACTGCCTTTTTCGTCCGAGAATTTGGCAATGCTTTCGTCGGAAGTCGAAAACTCAAAGTTTTCAAAGTCAACGTCCTTCGGATAGTTGAAGTCCATATTGAACGAATAAAAGAAAGTTTCGGTGCAATCAGCGTTGAAAATCTTATTGCCGAATACCGTTTCGGCGGCGATACCGCGTTTTGCGTCGGTAGCGTTCAGAGCAAGGTTGATTGCAAAGACCGGCGTAACGACTTTGAGTTCAACCGTGGTGCAAGTTTTATTTGTCGCTCTGTCTTTCGCCACAATTTTGACGTCGCCTTCCTTATTAGGCTCGATCATAGCGACATTGCCGACGTTGCTATTCTTGCCCGATTGGTCAAATTGTTCAATATTTACGATGGACGAGCCGGGGACGATATCGTTTGACGAAAATTCCACCTCGGGTACGCCCGCTTTTTCGGGATTGCGATAAACGACTTCAAGGTAAATCGGCAGACCGCGTTTGACGATATATTCAACCTCGTCGCCGTTTTTGTTGTGAAGTTTTTGAAGAAGGATATCGTAGTTTTTGAAAACGATATCGTCGTCGCTGAGCGCGTCGACCTTGATTGCCGAAAACGTTTTGCCGTTTACGGTAACCGTGGCGACCGTTGCGTCTTTGTCAAAATTAAGCGTTCCGTCCGATGAAAGCGTGCCGCCCGCGACTTTTGCAGTCGTGAAATCGCTCACGTTCATATAGTTTTTGATGTTGACAGTGTCCGCGGTATAGCAGTAACTTTCGCCCTTGAAGACGCCATTATTAACTTTCACTTTGACGGACGTTCCGATGCCGGTGTCGTTTGAAGAAACCGAAATCGTCGTTTCACCCGCGCCTTTTGCCGAAAGGATACCGTTTTTGTCAACTTCGACGATTCTTTCGTCGGCGGACTTCCAGGTTACCGTTTTATTGCGTGCGCCGCCGGGCGTGAAAATGGGGTTGATAAGAAGTCTTTCGCCCTTGTCCAAAGAAATCACGTCGTATTCGGAAAGTTTGCTGCTGCTGCCGTACGGCATAAGTTCGATTTTTGTGACCTTGTCGCCGACGACCTTTACGGAGCACGTTGCAAATTTATTGCCTTCTTCCGTCGTAACTTTCACGATGAACGAACCGTAGCCGTAAACCGTAACAACGCCGTTGTTGTCGATCGTTGCGATGTCGATATGGTTTGTTGCGATATGTTCTTTCAGTTCTTTATCGGACAAATCGGCACAATCCTGACAGGGATCGTCTTTTGCGTAAACGAACGGAATGTCGCTGTGTTGTTCTTCGATTGACCAGGTAAGGTTGTGGTTTTTCGCAAGGCGCGGATAAACGGTCGCTTTCAACGTGTCGATCGTGTTGCCGTTGTCAAGCGAAAACTCGATATAATTTTCGTTAAGTTCCACCCTGTCGACGGGCAGATATGAATTTTTGGAAATAATGTTTGTGGTGAGAAGTACCGACGCAACGATAATAATCGGGATAAGAATCAGTACTCCGATCAGGACTTTTTTCATTAAGCCTCCAAGGTAATTTGTTTCTTTGATGACTTTGATATTATACCACTTACTTAAAATTAAGTAAAGAAATATACGATATTACTATTTTGTGCGTGAATATGAAAAAACGTCGGAAAAGCCGACGTTTAATGCAATTTTGTTGCGAAATATTGAATAATTTTCAAAATAATCGGAAAATTTCACCGTTTTTCCTTTTATTTTGTCAAAAAACAAGCGGTGAAAACCGAAAACTATCTGCCCGTTTCAAAAAAGGATTTATGCTCGATATCGTCAAGCGGAAGCATTTTCGTGTCGAAAGTGCCGTCGTCGTAAATTTCGATAATCGTGCCGCCGCGCTGCGTATGTCGTTTTTCAATGCCCTTGTATGCCAGAAAATCGACGCTCATGCCGTACGTCAGGCGGATGCCCTTATAAGTCAATGAAAGCGTGTTCAGATGGTCGTGTCCCATAAACATGCCTTTGCAGCTTCCGAACTTTACCATTTCGTTGAAAAATTTACCCTCGACGGTCTTAGGGTATCCGAAATAATTATCCTTTTCGCCGACGAATCCGTGATGATAAATTACGCTCTTGTCACCGCGATAAAACTTCTCCCACGCTTCCCGAAACTCTTTTGGCGGGATATGGAAAAACGCAAGCGAATTCACTTCTTCGGGTTTTTTGCCGCACTCCGCGCCGATAATTTTAATCGTGTTTTTGTACCATTCGATCTGGTCATCGTGAATAATATCGAAGCCGCTGAAAAAGTTCCAGGTAAGATAGGCGTTGCTGTCGATAAACATAAGCACGGTGTTGAGAGTGCCGTCTTCGTTCAGCACGGGGATATGATAATTTCCGTCGCCCGTCAGGTTTTCGTCGCCGTGAGAAAAATAACAATTCTTACACGACGCATAAAAATCGCCGATTTTTTTCTTGCTTGCCGTCGCCCAGACTTCGCTGTCGTGATTGCCGAAAACCACTGTCCAGGGTTTTCCGAGTTTTTCCATGCAGGCGGCGAATTTTTTGCTGGATTTGAGGTTATTGAAGCTGCCCTGCAAAAGCCAGGGAATGGGGTACACCATATCGCCCGTTACGATGACGAAATCGGCGTCCGAGGCGTTCACGATTTTTTCAACCGCTTGAAGCGCGAGCTCGTCTTTTTTTCTTGTCGAAAACGAGCCGCCGATATGAATATCCGTGAGCTGCAAAATTTTAAGCGGCACACCTTTTTTCTTCGTAATATTTGTAATTCCGTTGATATTTTCGATTTTTGCGTTCATTTTCGTTCAATTTTTGTCATTTTCGGATTCGTCGTTTTCAACGGTGCCGAACGCGCTTCCGAACTCTTCGTCAATCTTTTCGTCGCTAACTTCGACCACGTTTCCTTCATCGTCCAGAACCTGCGGAACAACGACGTCTTTTTCATCGACTTTGCCATAAAGTTCGGCGACAAGCGCATCCCTTTCCGCGGTTTCTTCGTCGGACAATTCGACGCCTTTCTTCCTTGCGTCGATGAAATATCTTATCCTTGCAAGTTTCTTGTTGTCGACCTTATACTTGAACGACGCGTAAAGCGCGATGGCGATAAGCACGGCAACCGTGATACCCATAACGAGCCTTATTGCAAGCAACGCAGTGTCCGACTGCTGAATATATTTCGTCGTGTCACCGGTGTTGTTTTCCTTATATCCGCACCAGCCGAGAATCCAGCCGACCAAGCCGACCGCAAGCGCGCCTCCGACCTTTCTCGCAAGCGTCATCATGCCGCTGTACGTACCGGTTGAGCGGTCGCCCGTCGCCATTTCGCCGACGTCGACGGTATCGGGGAATATAATCCACGGCATCATCTGCGCGCCACCAAAGCCCAAGCCCATAATAAGCGCAACAATGGGAATAAGAATCGGAGGCGTCCAGGACGGCTCCATAATCGCAAACATTATGCCGCCGAAAATGTAAAAAGGCAGCCCCATGCGGAATGCAAACTGTTTACTCTTCTTGTCCATCATTTTGCGAGCCAGCGGGAACATTACGACAGCCGCAACCATAAGCGGCGCGATAATGAACATCGACGAAATGTCCATTCCGAAAAGTTTCTCGCCGTGCCATACGTCTGTTGCGTAAAATACCGCCAGCGCGCTTATCATATCCATACAGGCAAACGCCGAAACGTACATCACGATATGCCAGCGATACGACCTGTTTTTATAAGGTTTTGCGTAGCTTTTTACAAATTGTTTTGCATTGAATTTTTCAACCGCCGTCGTGGGTTTGATACGCTCTTTTACGAAAATCGAGCAAATTATAAGCCCACCGCCGAAAAGCGTGCCGAAAATGATCGAGATCGAAATCCAGAATTCCGTCGTATTGATGTGCGGCATAAACAGCCAGCCGTCTGCGGAAATCAAAGATTCGATAAACAAAAGCGGCAATACGTACGCAAGCCCCGAAGCCGCGGCGGTAAAGATAAGTTTCACCGTGTTGGCGTTGTTTCTTTCACGGAAGGACGGGGATATGTCGCTTGACATCGAACAGTACGGAACCTGCGACAACGTCGAACAAGTGTTCCATAATAAATACATTATCAGCATATACGCGATAAATCCGTTTGTCGAAACGCCCCAGTCTTTCACGGGCATAAACAGCAGGAATATCGACACGATAATCGAAATGCCGCCCGCAAACATATACGGCTTGCGTCTGCCCCATCTGCCGCGCGTGTTGTCGCTGATAAAGCCCATCACGGGGTCGGTAACGGCGTCCCACAACTTCGCAATCATAAATATCGTCGTCGCGATTTTCATCGGGATGCCCATCGTCGTCATGTATTTGACAAGAATACACGACATCAGCGCAACGCCGCCGCCGTCCATAAGACCGCCTATGCCGTAACAAATTTTCTCTTTAAGCGGCACTCTGTCTTCGGGCACGATATAGTTCGCGTCGCCGGGGACAGCCACCTGTTTTTCCTTCTTCTTCACGTTGTACCTCATACAAAAAGATATATTAATAATATCATATCATTTGTTTTGACACAAGCAACAAAAACCTACTTGCCGATTTATCTTTTGTAAAATTTCCGCAAAGTTTCAAAAATCAAACAAAAAACCGCCCTTTCGGACGGTGTCGGTTACTCGATTTCGGAAAGATGTTTCAAAATTTCGACGATTATTCCGTTTTTAACGTATTCGTTGATAAGCCCCGCGCAAAATCTTTCGCCTCGGAAAATTGCCGTAAGGCACGAACCCGCTTCCTTTTTCGACATTGTTCCGATATCTTCCGCAAGTTTCTTTTCGTTGTACCAGCCGCGTTCGTTCATCGTGCGGTCATATTCAATATCAACCAAATCGGAATTGAAAAAAATCATTTGAAAATCGCTTATCTCGCGCGGGTATTCAACATACAATTTTATCTCGTCATTGGCGTTTTCCGTCGAATTTTCAAGCGTTTTACGATATTCATCAAAAATTTTCGTATATTTTATCAAATCCGATTTTTCAAAATTCAACTTATGATCGTTCATCATTTTCCCACCTTGCTTTTTTTACACTTAATAATTATAAACTCTTTTCCCTGCTTTCGCAATGAAAAATATAATATTGTTTGTAAAACAAAAGACAACCCGAAAATCGGGTTGTTGGTGGAAAACCCAAGATTTTGAACCCGACCATATAAAAACGCACACCGAATCGGTTGTGCGTTTTTTGTTTGTGCTTAATTATTATCCTAACAGTTCTTTTTTCTTGCGTTGAATTTTTGGTTTATTTATTTTATCGGTGAGGTGATAACTCATATCAAGTAGCATTTTGATTTTTTCGTCGGGGACGGTGCCGTCAAGCGCAACCGTTATCCAACTGCCCTTTGACATGTGGTAGGCGGGGAAAAATCCGCTTTCGCACAGGAGCGAGCCGACAAGTACCGAGTCGCACTTCAAATTCACGACGTTAATAAGTTCCTCGCCGTCAAGACCAAGTCTGAATTTCGGCACGTCCATGACGACTGCAAACCATTTTTTGCTATTTTTGTGGCGAAACACCTCGTAATTCGGGTAAATATACCACGGGAAATCAGCGCAAGCGTTATAGTTATCTAATACAAAACTTTCAAATTCGCAACGATTCATATAAAATAGGTTTATTTATTAAGAAGATACCGATCATTGTAAAAGCAATGATATAAATATTATGCGATTACCATTTTTATGTTTATTAAATAACAATCACATTCCCGATATAAAAAGAAAAAGTCCGTTATTGGACCTTCTCTCTTTTCTAAAAAGTTTATGTTCTTTTTAGTTTGGCGTTGGTGGAGACAACAGGACTCGAACCTGTGACCCCTCGCATGTGAAGCGAATGCTCTACCAGCTGAGCCATGCCTCCAAGTGAAGAATATTTTACCATATCAATTAATATTTGTAAAACGATTTATGTAATTATGCTTGCATTTTTTTTGAGTATTTATTATAATGCTATTTGTAAATCGTCCGTGGGGGTATGGCTCAGTTGGTAGAGCGATGCGTTCGCAACGCATAGGTCACGAGTTCGAATCTCGTTATCTCCACCATCAAGACACACGCAAAAGGAGCGTATTAAACTCCATCGCGTGTGTCTTTTTCTATGCAAAACAGGGGTAAATTGCCGTTTTTATGGCAATTTACCCTTTTTGTTGTTTCTTCGCGTATCGCCGTAGGGATTTGTTCTATTCTCGCCTTGGGAAATCGCAATTCCTTAACGATTGCACAAAAAGGATTTTTGCACGATAAGGAGCGTATGATTTCTTCTGACTTAATCAACGAAAAAAAACAATTTAAATTGCATTTAAGCAACAGAGGCGTTATAATGCTATTGTGCGAGGTATAAATGGAAGTACTATATTTGAGAGATAGAGATAAAAGCCTTTTTACGCGTTATGAGAATGCATTGTCGGATGGTGCTTGTTATGCCGATGTTTGGAATTCTATTTGGATTAGAAGTGTGTCCGATATATCCGACAATTATGATAAACGTGTCTATGCGGAATATCCATTGTTGGATCAACTTGTAGCAAAAAGAATTAAAGCATATCTTGACGTTGAAAACGGGGAATATTTATCGGAGGAATTTTCAACCGAGCATTTGAAATTCAAAAGATTTGATGCCTTTGCAAAAAATGCAATTATCGATATTGCAAATAATGACGATTCGTTTAAGTTTTTCAATCAAACAGGCTTGTCAAACGACGCTATATTTAAAAGTGCTACAAGTGAACTGAATTATTACGCAATATGGAAAAATGATAGCATCATCGGCGTACTTGTTATAAACACTATTGAACTTGTCGATTCGTGAACAATTGCATACTACATCATCCCCTCAGCCCGTAATAACGGATATGCAAAAGAAGCTCTTTATGGCGTAATCGATATGATTCGTAGACATAAAATATTTGATTTACAACAAACAGATTTAAATGATGTATTTAAAAAAGTGGTTGGTTGCAAATGCATCAAGGCGTTAATGGTTGATTGCGCTAATGTTGCATCTATTAAATTGCTGGAATCTATCGGTTTTTCTCTCGAAGAAAATAAGGGTAACAAGAGAATATATAAGATGTTTATGTAATTATCTATAAATCAATATTGAAAGTTATCCATAAATCGCTGCATACCTTTGTCGCATTTTGATGAAGTATTCAAACACGGTGGATTGCGCGCTCTCAAGTATGGCGGTGATTTCGGGATAACTCAATCCGTTTTGCCTGCATTCGAGCGCAATTCTCATATTATCCGTTAGATTGAGACTTTCAACGATTGAATCATAATGCTTGCGCAACCTGTGACCAAGGTCACACTGCACGCGATTGACCTTCGGTAACAATCGCTGTTGACGAGTCCTTACGTACTTTTTTTTTTGAAATACCTTGCTCAAATAAAATAACAATAAATATTGTCGTTAAAATAAGCGTTTTTGTAATGATGCGCGTAATAGTTCTTGCCGACAAGTTTGAATCCGCATTTTTCAAGAACTTTGTTTGCCGCGACGTTGTTTTCGTCGACGTAGGCTTCGACACACTTTATATCAAGCGCGACTTTTTCATATACATAGTGTCTTATCGTATCATCAAGGAAGTATAACTCTTTTTTCATCGCTTTGTTAATAATCGCTTTTGACGCTTCGGTCGCATACCCTTTTCCCCTGAATTTATCGAATATAAAAACTTCCAATACGTATTTTACTTTGCAGATACAATCGTCCAGATCGATCGTACCGATAAGTTCGTTTGAGTCTTTCAAAAATATTGAGAATTTTAGTTTTGAACTGTAACCGACGCCACCAGGTAATTTATTTTCGTTAAAATTATCGATTTTATACAACTCTTTAAATTGATTTAGATTTTTTTTGCAATAATCCATCATTATGTTATTTGAAGATTCGTCGCACGGTTTTAATATTAGTCTTTCGGTTTTAAAAGCACCGTTAATGTTGATTACCCCGTTGTAAACTTCGTTATATTTAGTTTTTAGTTCTTTGAACGTATTATTAATGTTTTCAAAAAAAGCAAATTCTTCTTTTGTTAAATCGTTCCGTTCAATATTTTTATATATATCATCAAAAAGGAAAGCACTGGCAATAGAATTCCATAAATATATGCGTGCTTCGTCGCCGAGCGAGAATAAATATTTGAAAATTTTCAGATTTTTGTCATATTCCTCGAATTCTTCTTTATCGTCAGGGTAAAAATGAAATTTACTTCCGAATTTTTCTTCGGCAATTTTACCGTATTTTACTCTTAATCTTTCATCAAAAAAATAATCAGTAATCATAATTTATCTCCTTCATTTTTCTATTTTACATAATATGTCATCGAATGTACCGAATTCGTCGCATAAAAAAGGACGGCGATGATGCCGTCCATGTATGGTAAACAATTTAGTCTTTGATGAATGCCGAGAAGGCAAGGTGCGCCGAATATATGTCCGCTTTGCTTATGAGTTCGTAAGGCGCGTGCATCGAAAGCACGGGTACGCCGACGTCGACGGTTTCGATATTGTTTTTGGCGATGTATTTCGCAACGGTTCCGCCACCGCCGAGGTCCACCCTGCCGAGTTCCGCGGTTTGCCAGATTACGCCGTTTTCGTTGAAAAGTTTTCGGACGTATCCTACGAATTCGCAAGACGCGTCGTTGCTGCCCGATTTGCCGCGTGCGCCGGTGAACTTGCACATTGCGACGCCCTTATTCACGAAACTTGCGTTGTTGTCTTCAAAGCAGGACGCGAAGTCGGGATCGTAGCCTGCGGTGACGTCCGCCGAAAGGCAAAGCGAGTTTTCGCGAAGTACCGACGGCAATACGCCGAAGTTTTTGGCGATTTCGTCCAGAATGTCGGTGATAATCACGCACTGCATGCCCGACGTGCCTTCCGAGCCGATTTCTTCCTTATCGGCAAGGATCGTCATAACCGTTCTGTCGGTTGCGGTATCGAGGGTTGCGGTGATTTCGGGATAAGCGCAAACTCTGTCGTCGTGACCGTATCCCGCGACGAACGCCCTGTCGAAACCGACGTCGCGAGCTTTCAAAGCAGGCACGACTTCGAGTTCCGCCGACAAAAAGTCTTCCTCGCTCATTCCGTACTCTTTCATAAGGATTGAAAGCACGTTTTTCTTTACGGCGTCTTTGTCTTCGCCGGAAAGGGATAAGCCGCCGACAACAAGATTCATATTTTCCGCGTCAAAACCTTCGCCGATTGTCTTTTTGACCTGCTCCTGCGAAAGGTGCGGCAGAAGGTCGGTAATATAAAACACGGGGTCCGTATCCTTTTCGCCGATTTTAATGTTGATTTTCGTGCC
>ULXD01033920.1_pt1 | contig 23524 bp, 6 predicted proteins | sample 1960961 | NCBI WGS metagenome assembly ULXD01 (sample SAMEA4835829, study PRJEB28245) | human gut metagenome | biome: gut microbiome; material: fecal sample | place: Denmark | collected 2008 | reverse complement strand
TTACCGTCAACTACAATGTAGTTATCTTCGCCTTCACCTTCGTGGAAGTCAACAGTGTGACCCTGAGCAACATAGTTACCCTGTGATGAGTCATACTTAAGAAGATGAGCAAGCATCTTTGCACTTGTAAGATCGTTGATAGCAACTACTTCGTAGCCTTCTGCACCAAACATCTGGCGGAAAGCAAGACGACCGATACGGCCGAAACCATTAATAGCAACTTTTACCATTGGAATTTACCTCCGAATATAATTTAAAGTTTTATTGCTTTTATGCATTCTTTATTTTATACTGTTTGTCCTCATAAATCAAGATAAAATTGTATTTTTTACACTTTATACAAAAACAAGTGTATTTATGCAAGTGTTATTGTTATTTATTTAACGAACTGTTTATAATTGGGTCACAGATGAATTATATTTATGCCTTTTGGTTGCAATTTCAATTAAAATTTGTTAAAATTCATATTAGTAAAAACAAAGGATGTTATATATGTTTGTAGATATTGCTAAAATTAAGATAAAAGCCGGTGACGGCGGTGCAGGCGCAGTAGCATTTCACAGGGAAAAATATGTGGCTGCCGGCGGACCTGACGGCGGTGACGGAGGAAAAGGCGGAGATGTTGTATTTGTAGTTGATGACAACCTTGCAACCCTTGCCGATTTCAGATATAAAAGAAAATATGTAGCCAAAAACGGTGAAAACGGACGCGGCTCACGCCAATACGGTAAAAAAGCGCCCGACCTTGAAATCAAAGTGCCGAGGGGTACTATCATTCGCGAAGCAAATTCAGGCGCAGTTATGGCTGATATGAGTAAGACTGACAGATTTGTAGCTGCTAAAGGCGGAAAGGGCGGCTGGGGAAACATTCATTTTGCAACTCCGACCCGCCAAGTACCGCGATTTGCAAAGCCGGGTGTACCGGGTGAAGAATGGGAAGTTTCGCTTGAGCTTAAGCTTCTTGCCGATGTGGGACTTTTAGGTTATCCGTCAGTAGGCAAATCAAGCCTTATATCAGTAGTAAGTCAGGCAAAGCCTAAAATCGGCGATTATCACTTTACAACTCTTGTGCCAAACTTGGGTGTTGTATCAATGGGTGAGGGCAACTCATTTGTTATAGCGGATATTCCGGGGCTTATTGAAGGTGCTAGCGAAGGTATCGGACTCGGGCATGAATTTTTGCGACATGTTGAGCGTTGCAGGCTTCTTGTACACATTGTTGATGTAAGCGGCAGCGAAGGCAGAGACCCTATTGAAGATTTTGAAAAAATCAATGAGGAGCTTGTAAAGTTCAACCCCGAACTTGCAAAGCAGCCGCAAATAGTTGCCGGAAATAAAATTGATATGGCTGAGCCTGAACAAATCGAAAGATTTAAAAAATATGTTGAAGATAAGGGATATGACTATTATTCTATCTGTGCGCCAATCATGGAAGGCACAAAGGAGCTTATGAATGCGGTTTGGAACAAGTTGCAGACCTTGCCTCCTATTAAAGAATATGAAGTTGAAGAAATTCCGTTTGAAGCATTGGTTAAAGATGATAAAGGCTTTAAAATCACCCAAGTTGATGAACATTACTTTCTTGTGGAAGCAAGTTGGTTTCCAAAAGTTCTCAAAGGGATTGATATTGAAGATTACGAAGCACTGCAATATATGCAACGAGTATTAGAAAAGAGCGGAATTTTCAATGCGCTTCGAGAAAAAGGAATTGAGGAGGGTGACATTGTTTCACTCTATGACATAGAGTTTGAATATGTGCCTTAATAAATATGAGATTTGTAGACAAAGATGTTAATGCAAAGCAATTAAGCCCGCTTAATTTGGCATTTATAGGCGATTGCATTTATGAAATACTTGTGCGTGAAACACTTGTGCTTGATGCAAATCGCCCCGTAAATGATTTGCACAAGGAAAGTGTAAAGTATGTTTCGGCAAAAGCACAAACCGTTGCTTTTGAAAAAATCAAGGATGATTTAACCGAAGATGAACTTGCGATTTTCAAGCGCGGGCGCAATGCTAAAGTGGGCCATTCCCCAAAAAGTGCAACTGACGGTGAGTACCACTGCGCCACCGGAGTAGAAGCGTTATTCGGCTATTTATACTTAAATAATGAAATTGACAGAATAAAAGAACTTTTTTCCAAAATTAGCTCTTGACATTCTGCCCAACTTGTTATATAATCAATATCGCTGACGGGAGCATAGCTCAGCTGGGAGAGCATCTGCCTTACAAGCAGAGGGTCACAGGTTCGAGCCCTGTTGTTCCCACCAAAATAAAAAGGATACCTATAAGGTATCCTTTTTATTTTTATGTAATTAGATGTAATGCTCGAAACTGTGACAAGATACTCCAAATTCTGCGAACAACGAGAGCAAAGAATTTGGGAAAAACAGTTCAGGGAACTGTTTTGTAGTATCTTTGTTTCTTATAAGAGCCCTGTTTAATTGTTTCCTTTTTGTTTATGGGTGAGAATTCTGCTCGAACCTGTGACGCGTCAAAAGCAATTCCGTGTTTGAATGAATTTCTTTGAAATTCATAATAAACACTCTATCCCTTTCTCCTTTTCCCCAAAAAGCTTACGCTTTTTAGGGACCCCATAGTTCCAAATTCTGCGAACAACGAGAGCAAAGATTTTGGTGTTGTCGCAAGTTCCATATCGTTCAAAATAACTTTAAGTTATTTTTCGCTCATTCCACTGCTCCGCCTCTCAAATATGCAGTATAAAAGTCATCGGTTTTTAACCGATGGCTTTGTTTTATGTCAACCAAAATCTTATGGTGCTTACACCTTTATTTTATTAGTTTATAAAAAGCAAAAAGAGACGGTATTTCTACCGTCTCCCTAGCTTTATTTCAATGTCAGATTGAAAAGGCTGTATTAGTCTAAACCGCCCTCTACATCTTCTCTACCTGATGTAGTTACAACATCATATGTTTTGAATTCATCAATCTGTGACATTGGCTTTGTGTAAAGCTCTTTCATTGGTTTTCCTCCCAAATTTACCGGTGCCTTACCCCTGCCGATTAGGCAGAGGCAATAGCATCAATAAATTATAATTTGTTAGTGATAAGTGTAAGATTTAACTTCAGAAATTGCTTTCTTCAAAGTGCCATCAGCAGTCTTTGTGATAACAAATGCTGCAGCTGAAACCTTACCGTCTTTCTTAGAAAGACCATATCTAAGAGAAATATCTGCTGCTGAATTCTTAGTATAAGCAATCTTTACAGTGCCTGCATTAGCGTCTGCACCCTTATTGCCAACATTATCAAGTGTGAGTTCAGAATCAGCTAAATTCTTACCATAAATGAAGCCCTGCTTAACTACTGTTTCGCCAGGAGCAACATTACGAGATGCAGCAAATGAAACCTGAACAGAACCAGCAATTTCATTTACGCCTGTAATTACAACTGTTGTTTTCTGCTCAACTGCAGTATCAACAGCTACAAGATTCATATCTGAACCGCAGAAGAATGTGTAAGTATCGCCATAAGCAACTGTTACACCGTCAACCTGCCATGCTGCAACGCCGTCCTTATGAACGCTAACCTTAGCGTCATAAGCAACTGTTGCAGGGCTTGCTGTTTCTACGCCGTCTACTGTGAGAGTAGCACCTTCAGGAGCAGTTACTGTGTACTTAGCAACATTATCCTTAGTGTACTGAGCGTAAATTGTAGCACCATCTGTAAGTGCATGGATATCAGGTTCAGTCATTGACCAACCAGTGAATGTGTAACCAATAAGTGTTGGAGCTGTTGGAATTTCAATATTAGCACCGCTTGTTACAGTTTGAGTATCAATTACATTGCCGTATGGGTCTACAAATACTACTGTAAATGAAGTGTCAGCCTTTTCAGCAAATACAGGTTCGTAAGTGATGTCAGCTGTTGCATATGTTACAAATGAAGCTTCGTCAGAAACAATCTTGTTACCAACTTTCCAACCTACGAATTCGCCTGTTTCGTTATTAGCTTTAGCAGTAAGAACTACTTTGTCACCAACTGCAAGTCTTGCGTTAGCACCGTTTGTAGCATCAGCATCGTTAAGAGTTGTTGTGCCAAGTTTTGTTGAAGCAACTGTTACAACTACACCTGCATCAAGCTTAGCAACTGCATCTTTAAGAGCAGCTGTTGCAGCGTCTACATCTTCCTGTGTTGTGTAAGCTTCAACTGTAGCCTGAGCATAATCCTTAAGAGCTGCTGTTACCTTTGCATAAGAAGCTTCTGTGAATTCATCAGCTTTTACTTTCTGTGCAGCATCAAGTGCATTATAGTATTCTGTACCGTTAAGCTTATCAATCGGAAGTGTTGATACATGACCGCAATCCGGGCAAGTAGCTGTCTTAGAACCTTCTGCCTTAATTGTAGGCTGAGTAACTACATCGTAGTTAAGTGTACAATCAGTCTTAGCAACATTAGCTTTTTCAGCGAATGTAAATTCACCGGTCTTTTCCCAAGTGTAAGTTGTGGTTGAGTGAGTACCGTCTTTATTATCAACAGGACCTACTTTAGGTGTGTTTTCAGGATTAACCGGTGCTTCACCAATCTTAGCAACTACTTCTTCAGTGTGTTTGTCAATAAATGTATAAGTATAAGTTTCAGTTGTAGGATTAGCTACAAGACCTTTAACTGCAGCTTTAAGTGCAGCTGTTGCAGCGTCTACATCTTCCTGTGATGTGTAAGCACCAACTGTTGCTTCATCATAAGCAGCAATTGCTTCTGTTACCTTAGCATAAGAATCTGCTGTATACTTAGAAGCGTCAACATCCTTTGCAGCCTTGAGTGCAGCTCTGTAAGCTTCACCGTTAAGCTGAGCAATTACAGTACCTGTTGCGATTGTTTCGCCGCAAACATTACATACTGTATCACCTGTGTTACCAGGATTGTTGATTGTAGGTTTAGTAGCGTTTACAACCTTTGTATCAGCGTGGTCACATACAAGCTTATCAATTTCTGCTGTGTAAGAATGACCGCAAACATCACAAGTGTATGTTGCTTCACCTTTTGTTGTGTATGTAGGCTTAACTGTTACTTTTTCTATGTAATGACAATCTGATTTTACAGGATTAGCTACTTCATTATAAGTAGCGTCTTCTGTTGCAACTGGAACATCAGGCCAGCTATATGTTGTAACTGTATGATGACCTGCATTATCAGATTCAATAGTTTTTGCTGTGTTAGAATCAGGAACTGTTGGCTTTTCGCCGGCATTTACAGTTTGAGAAGGAACGTCCACACCATCAGCTCTCACAAATTTGATTGTGTAAGTTGATGGCTTAGGAGCTTCTCTAAATTCATTGAAGCCCATGAAAGTTGACTTTCTTGAACCAGGCCATTCAGTATCACCTGTGTTAGTATTTGTTTTTGTATCCCACATATTTTTAGCATATGTTGTAAGTTGATAAAGCATAATACCATCACTGGTTGGACCAACATATGAAAAGCTCTTTACATTTGTAGGATTATAAATGTGGAACTGGATAGGATCGTTTGTTACGATTTTAAATACGAATGTAGCAACAGGAATTGCATTTGTATAAGTATAACCTGATGCTTCACCTGTTGTAGGGTCTACAAATAAACCGTCAGGATCTGCAACTGAAGTGGTATCAACATTTGGCCAAGACCAGCTATAATCAAGTACATTGTACTTGCCATCTTCTTTATTAGCAATAATCTGTGAAGAGTTTGAACCATCTGTTGTGAATGAAGATTTGCTTACGCCTTCTTCACAAAGTGAATATAAAGGAAGGTAAGATAAACCACCTTTACCTTTTTCCCAAGTACCCTTAGCAGCTGCTCTTTCAGTTTCAGTACCGAGCTTATAAACGTTCTTTCTGCCTGATTTATAAGAATAAATACCGGCAGGTTCAATAGAATCACTGAACTGAACTTGTGCCAAGATTGATGAAAGAACTTTGATGTTTTCAACAGCAACTGTCATTGTGAAATAATCACCGACACCGAGCTGAACATCATTTTCGAGTGTAGGAAATGCATTATCGATTGCACTGTTAAATGTATTTGCCTTATCCTTGCTAATAGTAAGTGTACCTGAAGTAGTGTTACCATTAACAACTGTGTAATTATAATCTACCGGCGCGCCATAAAGTGAAGCATAAGAGCCAAACTTTTCTGAGCCTGTGCCACAGGTTGAATAATCAGTATAGCCTTTTGCATTATCCTCTACGAATGTACCAAAATACATTTTCATATTTGGTTCATAATCACCAGGTGCTGCAAGTGCTGTGAAAGGTACTGATAAAACAACCATAAGAACTGACAAAATGACAGCAATTGCCTTTTTGAAAGTTTTATTCATTTTCTTTCCCCCTATTTAATTCAAAGTTACATCAGCGTATTTAACTTCATTACCAAAGAATGTAAAAAATGTAAGCTTATCTAAACCATCAATTGCATTATCTTTGTTAAAGTCGCAGTAAAGATTATAATCTTCTGCACCACCGGAGAAAGCTTTATAAAACGAAAGCTTATCCAAGCCATCAATACTGCCATCGTGGTTATAGTCGCATATTGCAATACTTACCGATGAAACATCCTTTGATTCAGAAACTACTAATGTAACCGTTCTGTCAATAGTGGTTTCACCACTGATTAACATTTTGTACTCACCTGCCGGAATATCGGCAAGTGTATAATCACCGTTTGAATCTGTAACTGCAGTTGCAACGGTTGAATCATCAGCAGTTTTAACCGTAAGATTTATACCGCTAATACCGGTATCACTTGCACCTCCATCAAGGGAAGTAGCAATAGTAATCTTACCTGTTATATCACAACCCGGACCTTTCGGTGAAACATCGCAGGTCATAAGATATAAAGAACCGTCATAATCATCGGCTTGGTTAACGAGTGCATACTCATCCTTAAGCCCATCATTATAATCTGTTAAAACAAAAGTCTCATTCGGGCTGGTTGAAACTGAAATTACATTTGATGCATCACATTTATTAGCAAAAGCAACTGAAAAAGTTGCAAGCAATGTGCCATCACTATTGATTGCTGAACAAGAGTCAGAATCAGAAACAAAGCCAAACACCAAATTTGAATTTTGTGTAATAGTTCCCATTGACGAAATGCCGGCGAAATTATTAGAAAGAAGTGACTTTGCCGCTGTATCAACAGTAGCATCTGCACTGTACTTTGCAGTTACCTGCACAACCGATAACTCGGAAACACCTTCTAAATAGAAGTTTACATCGTAAGTACCGGCAGGCAATTTATCACCGTCATATTGTTTTCCGTCAGAGTCGGTATAGGTGCAATAAATATTTGGCTTTTCACTGCCAATAGTTGCACCGTATGAAGTATTAGGAAGGCACACGAAAAGTGCAATAAGCACCAAGAAAGTAAGTGTACCAATTACAGCACCTATTCTCTTTTTAACAAATGCATTTTGCATAGGTGTTACCTCCTTGCCAAGTAAATAAAATTTAGGGAGAGACGAGAGCGCATACAACACCAAATCAAACCTCGGTTATAAAAACGCAAAAGCGTAAAAGCAAGCTTTGAAGAAATGATATTGTAATATCAGGGATAAACAGTGACTAAACGCAATCGCCTTTAACCTCCCAACCCTAAAAACAGGGCCGGTATATAAACGGGGATTACCCGATCATATCGAATTTATAAATAAAGTAACCATTATAATAAACGGTTACATATCAGGGGTATTGCTACCCCTGATATGATTTAATTTAATTAGTCGAGAGCACGTGCTGCGTACTCAACTGTCTTACCATAGAAGGTAAAGAATGTAAGCTTATCTAAGCCGTCAATTGCATTATCCTTATTATAGTCACAGTAGAGATCATAAGCGTTTGAACCGCCGGAAAATGCAGTGTAGAATGTAGGCTTATCCAAGCCATCAATAACACCATCACCGTTGTAATCACAAATACATACAGGAATTTCAACATTTGAAATATCTTTTGTACCGGTGAGTGTTACAGTTCTGTCGATAGTTACATTTTGTCTATGAACAGTAAGTGATGTTGTACCAACTGGAACAGTAGCAGTGAATGAACCGTCAGCTGCCGAAGTAGCAACTACTTCGCCGTTTGCGATAACATCAATTCCTGCAACACCTGTTGATGATTCAGTACCGTCAACATTTGTTGCAATAAGAACCTTACCGCTTACAGTGATTGTATCAGCTGCTGCCTGCTTAACTGAAGGAGCAATTGTTACATCGCCATCAACCTTATATTCATAAGGGAATGCATTAACTGTTACCTTTTCACCGTTGATTGTAAGTTCATTAACAACTTGGTAACCTTCAGCTGCCTTAACATCAATTGTGATTGTTGAGCCGGTTTCTACTGAAACAGGAGCTGTGTAAGCAGCGCCATTGATTGTTACAGTAGCACCTTCAACAGCATTAACTGTTACAGTGTTGTTTGTAGTTTCAGCAGGAGCAAGAGCAATCTCTGCAGCCTGAAGTTCTGTATCAACAGTGTAGATATTTGTAAGTGAAGCATCGTAGCCCTTCTTATCAGAAAGAACAAAATTAGCTGGATCCTTATGAGCATAATCGCCGTGACCATACTGTGCAAGAGCAACTGCTGCTGCAAGAGCTCTGACATATCTGGTCCATGATTCTGCAGAGTAAGAACCATCGTTTACAAGCTTACCTTCAGCATCCCACTTACCAAAGCGAGGAGCGTTTGCGCCTGTTGTCTTTGAAACTGAAGCTTCAGTTGTTACAGTCTTACCGTCTTCAGCATAAACAGCCTTAGTAGCAGTAAGAGTTGAATAGATGTTGCCTGATGCACACTTGATTTCTTTTTCAAGCTGTGCACCCTGGTAACCACGCTCAACAGCTGCGCTTGCGAAGATATTGAAGAGTCTGGTATATTCAGCTACTGCTGCTGATGAAAGTGATGAATGAGTTACATAAGTATAAGACTTTCCGTTGTCAATGCAGTTTTGTACAGTTGATGCTGCACTTGCAGGAGAAACGCCTAATTCCTTCTTAACTGCATCTTCAGTTTTAGCCTCTCCGGTAGCTTCATCAATTACCGGGTTGCCATCTGCACCTAAAACAACTTTATCATAATGATATTCAAGATCAACAGTAAAGTTCTTTTCAATGTTTCTGGCAATGTCAGTCATCTTAGAGAATGTTAAGATGTTAAAGTTTGTGTCATTAAGACCGGTTCTTGCAACAGAAATGTTTTTGAATGCATTATCTGCAGCCGGCTTAAGTGTATCATTCATAATGCTTGTTACATAGTTGATTCTATCAACAGCCTTTGCAACAGCACCACGGTTATCAACGATTGAACCGTCAGACTTAACTTCGTTAGGAACGATAGTATAATCTGTTACAGGGAACTTACATGACCAATCTTCATTTGAGTTAACCTTCTTGCCATCGGCATCACGGTATACATACTGAACCTGGTTGTAAAGGAGATTACCCTGTGAGTCAGTTGCCTGAGTTTTAGTAGGCATCTGGCAAGGATTACCATTTGTGGTAATAGCATTGTCCCAAGTTGTTTCATAAACAACTGAGTTAGCAAGATAGTATTTACCATCTGCATTCTTAATTACTTTGATTCCGGCTTGGTCTGTTGTACGAACCTTTCCATTATCATCAGAAAGAGCTAATGGTGAATAGATTGGCATTGTACCTGCAGCATCGAAGTAGTAAACGCCTGCAACACCGCCGACTTTACCTGAACCGTCAGCAAGAGCTTCGCCACCAACATAAGCGTTAGCCAAAACATCCTTTGGAATTGTATATTCTTTTCCTTTAGATGTTACTGTTGGAGCAGATTTTGTATAAGGAACATAAGCTAAATCGCCAAACTTTGATGTAACTTCTTTAGTTGTTGCTGTGAGCTGAGTCTTATTGTTAATGCTCTGTGCAAAAGCAACTGTCATAGCAGATGACTTAATAGAAAGTACATTAAGAAGAGCCTGCTTAGCTTGCTCGAAAACAGTTGAGTTAGTAAAGTCTGAAGACTTATACTGTGATACAAGTGATGCCAAATTATCATAAGCAGTATTCATACCGCTGAGCTGGCTGGTATCACCTACAAGGATAGTAAAGTGAGCATAAGCTGACTTAGAACCATTGTAGATACACATATCAACCGGATATTCGCCGCCTTGAATGTTGGTTTCACCATCATAACGGAACGGTTGAACTTCAAGAGCAGATGCATTTGGAATCTGCTTCTTCTCACTTTCAATGTAGAAACCAGGAACTTTGGTGTTACCCATTGAAACAATGTTGAAGAGGTTATCGTAGTTAATCTGACCGCCATTGTTCTGCAAATAAACTGATTCGTAAATATCACCGTCACCAACATGGTAACCTGCGATAATATTCTTAGCAATAGCTTCAGAAAGAGTGTAAACTACATGAGTTCTTGTCTGAATAGCCTTAATATTTGCAGCTGTGGTACCATCAGGGTTAGTTTGAGCTTTAACTGCTTCGATTTCATCGCTTGTGTAACCCTTATAATAAGTAATTTTATCGCTGTTACCTGCTGTTGCTTCTGTTACCTCGTTACGGTTCCATTCACCGAATTCACCTGAACCAGGAGTAGTTTCAACACGGTAGTCATACATATTATACTTAAGAAGGTTACCGTTTGTCTTATCCCAAGCAGGGATAGCGTTTTCACTTGTGATGTTTACTGTTGTATAAGCAGCATTTTTATCATACTTTGTTACAACATTATTTGCATCAAGTGTGTTTGACTGATAATTTGAATCTTCATCATAGAAGTAGATACCGTCAACTGCTTTTGAACCGGTCAAAATCTTATTTCTGTTACTTCTATATCTAACTGAATATGTAGAAATATCAGCAAGGTTTGATGAATCAAGTACCATGTATTCAGGATAGTTAGCAAGAAGAGTATTATCCTTACTAAATGTAGATGTTGATTTTACATAAGCACCCTCAACACCAACTGTTTGATCAGCTTTATTTGTATCATGCTGGAACTGCTTGTTACTATTATACATAGCTTCTTTCCAACCTGTTGCGGTTGTCATATACTTATAAGCTGAAACATTGTTATCAGCTGCAACAACTGTGCCATCTTTAAGTACGATGTCGTATACAAACTGAACTTCAACTACATTAGATTCTCCTGCTGCTGAGTCGAAAGTAATAGGAAGTTTAGGTGTTACTATTGTTTCGTTAGGAGCAATAAGACCTGATTTAAGTTGAGATGTAATATCAGTTTTTTCGTTGTTACTGCCAATATAAGTAGCTGACTTAAGCTTGTAATAGTAACGAGAAAGTTGAACAAGCTGTCCATTAGAGATATATGCACGGTTAAGACCTGTGCAGTTATTTGTAAATGAAACTGTATCGCTGCAATCGCCGCCTGCTGTTGTCTTCATAGAAGGTGTAGCAAAGCTTGCTGAAGCAGTCTTAAGCTGCTGAGTTCCGATTGGAGTGATAGCTTCAGGAACGAAAGAGTTAACTGCTGAAAGAGCAAAGAAAATACCTCTCATTACTGAATCGCCATACTTGCCGGCATCACCCTTGGTGCTGTCTGCACCATAACCGGTGAATTCAACAAAGTTGCAAATAGCCTTTTGGATTGCACCGAGGTCAGTACCGCCGGTACCTGCAATAGTTTTAACCTGAAGTAAATCATCAAATGGCTTGTTGTCACCGTTTGACTTAGGAATTATGGTTGTGAAATCCTGCGGCTGTGAAGAATAACGCTTACCGAAGAGACCGTTGATAAGGTCAGCAAGCAAATCATAAACAGTATTTACAAAACCTTTTGACTGAATCGGTTCAGCAGATACGATTGTGATAAGTTTGTAAACGAAATTAGATACGCCACAGAAACCGCTGTCTTTCTTATCAGAAATATTAAGAATTGAAAGAACTACATCGTTCCAGATAAGATCATGTGAATCGAACTTACCGTATTCCTTGCCTTGGAGTGTACCAAGAATAGGGAGGAACTTGTTAGCAATTTTATCAATATTTTCCCAAAGGTTATTTGTAAGAGCACTGTTACCTTTTTCATCGCAAATACCGAGAAGAGCTGCAACACCCATTGCTCTTTCACCTGAGTTAGTTGCCTTCTTCATTGAGTAATCTCCACCGTAGTAAAGAATTACTGAATTCAAGAGGTCAAAAATTGTAGCACTTGAATTAACATCTTCGTTTTCTGTCTTCCAAGTTTTGCCTTTGTATGTTACAGGAACATATCCTTCAAGTACATATGCAACTGCATCACGAGCCATAGGAAGAATTGTACCTTCAAGTGTTGCGTTGATTGTACCGTCATTGGCTACATTTACAAGTGATGAATAATCCTTATTAGGAAGTACGTATGATAAGTATTCTTTAAGGCATACATAAGCAACTGCTTCTGCATCCTTACAACCATCCCATTCTGCTGGGTGGATAATATCTTGAAGTTTGCCTGCACCAAGGTTAACCTGGCCGATACAAGCAACAAGCATAGGAACCATTGCTGATTCAAGATTTGCTTCTGAAAGAACAGCATCAGTACCGTTAGCATCATAGAATGCCTTGAGGATGTTAGCGTCAGTAGCATCTGCTGTGTACTGAACCATCTTAAGTGCATTGCCAACGAGTGTTGAAGTGATTTTCTTGATTGTTGCATCATTGATTGATTCAACACCGTCTGCCTTTGTTGTTTTAGATTTTGCCATTTCCGGACGATTGCCGATAATGTTATCTCTTTGTGGGAACAAATCATTAACTGCTGCAACAAGTGCATCGTTAAAGCCTGCTACCATTGAACCGTAATTTGAATATTCATTTTTAAAGAAATCGTCAATATTCTTTGTTCCGGTTTGTGCAAAGTAAAGGTTGATAGGACCTGTTTGCATATTGAAACCGTAGTCAGCAAGAGGGCTGTATCTTAACTTAGCAAAGAGCTTTGTTTCATCAATATCTGACCACTTGCCTGTTGATGTTTCAGCAGCTGCACGGTCAAATGAAAGCTGTTCCTTAGCTTTTGCAATAAAGTCATCTGCTGATTTATCGCCATAAGCTTCGTAATTAGCTTCAGCCCATTCGTTAATCTTTGCCTGAGTATAGTTAGAAGCAATATCGCTTGAATTCCATTCACCCTTTTTGTCGAAATAATAATAGTATGCATTATCAAGATTTCTGTCACCCTGGGTGTTTACATGGAGAAGCTTGACTGTACCCTTGAGAACTGTATCCCAAGCAAGATCAAGTGCTGTATAACCTAATTTGAAAAGAGAATCGGTTGGCTTAAATGTAAGCTTTGTTGTTTGCTCTGTTGCATAACCGTTTGCATCCGGATGTCCATAAGCAAAAAGAAGAACATTAAGCGGATTGCCGTCATCATCTTTAAATTCGCTTGAATATACAAGGTTAGGGTCATAACCGAGTTTAGCAGCTGCTGCTGCATAATCCGAGCCTGACTTATTCATTTCAGCCTTGATTTCAAGATAACGAGTAGCTGATGTATCCTGGATAGGTTTGAGTGAGCCATCTTCGTTCTTTTCATTATATTCTTGGTTATATGTAACGAGAACGCTTATCTTCTGAAGAAGCTCGGTAGAGAGCTTATCGAAAAGCTGGTCATCATATACCCATTGAGTTTTGCCACTCTTGAAATCATTGATTTCATCCTGTGTATACCATTTTGTATAGTTGAAAATAAGCTGCTGAACAATGTTATAAACAAGGTTTTTAGCATAACTTTCATCGCTGAAGCCTAATGGACCTGCAAGAAGCTTGTAGATATTAACCGCACTCTTAAGAACACCGAGGTTGAAATCACCTCTTAATACCTGACCGAGTACATCCTTACCGGCATAGTCAGCTGAGTTGATTTGAAGAAGAGCAAGAGCTCTCTTAACAATCTCAGTTGATGAATAGTTTTCTCTTGTAACATGCCAGAAATTCTTGCTGGCATCACTTGAAGCTAATGATTTAAGCTGAATGTTACCTGCGTCACCAACATAACTACCATACTTAGAAAGAAGACCTGCAACACTCTCAAGTGTAAGCATTACATCATCAACGCTGTCAAGCTTAACTGTTAAGGTATATTTAATAATACCGAACGCGTTGATATTAAGATGCTTTTGAGCGGCATCCCATGTCATAAAAGCTGTAACGCTGGATGGGAGATTTGCAAGAAGGTTGTAAACTGTTGGAGCAACTGTAGGAAGCATAAGGTCCGCATAGTCAAGCAATGCTGTTGCGGCTTGTTCGTCAGAAAGAATATTCCAAGCAAGGTCGTTATATTCTAACGCGTCATCTGTATACTGCTTTTCTGAACTAACAGGTGCAGCGTGAGCTGAAAATGCACATGTTAAGCAAGAAGCAGCCATAAGAACAGCCATAAACAACGCAAGCAGCTTATGGGAAAACTTTTTTGCTTTCGTTTTCATTTTTTACCTCCGTAAAATTTTAAAAAATTTAAAGTGAAGTGTTAACATATTGTGCGTAATGCCCGTCGCAATCTCTGACCATCAGGCAATCTGAATTAGAATGAAGGCTCATTACAAGCCACAGCATTAAATTGGCGCAATATGTGCTTTAAACACATTATAATTATTACATACGGCCACCCGAAAGTCAATAAATTAAACCTACAATCCTCATTTTTGTAACTTTAGCCAAAAACGACTTCGTTTTTTTGTCACTCTGCACAATTAGTTTACGAAAATTTTACAATTTGTTAATAGTTTTAAGGAGAAAAATAAGCTTTTCACGGTGAGTAAAGCAACAATACTTTACACAATTTTTACATTTGTAAAGGGCTGAAGCTTTACATTTTGCAAAATTTTTAATGCACTTTTTCTCTGTTTTATCCGTTTTTCAGTTGTTCTTAATAAAATCGACGCTTGTTAGACATAATTTCCGATTAAGTCCATTTACAAGCACTCCGTTGTCAAATTCAAAACGCAAAATATGTTAAAATTCACAATAAATTCAAAATATGTTATAAAATTATTGACTTATTAGATTTTATTTGATATAAATATATTGTATTTGTTAATACGCGTGTGGATATCCTGCGCCTAAAAAGCAGTTTTTGTGTAGAAACTGTGTAATAAACAAATACTGCTCGGCGCATAATCCAAAATGCGTTACCATACGACAAAGTTCGTAAATCATATTGTAAAGGAGAGAAAATTTATATGAGAACGAGCAAAAAAATACTCAGCTTTTTCTTAGCTGTGGTAATGGTCGTGACCACTTGTTCGGTTGGATTTACTGCATTTGCAAAAAACAGTAATGACAACCCATTGTGGAACACTTCCAGCGTTAATGCTTCATCCGCATATAAAACCGTCAACGGTTTGGCAGATGAGCTTCCGTCCCTTCTCATGGGTATAGACGCAATTTCAAAAGTAGTCTATAACAAAGGGGCAATCAGTCTTGGTACAACTTCAGACAAGTTGACTAAAGACCAGAAAGAATCAATTAAGGAGAATACGACTCTTCCTGAGATGTTGCAGGCACTTCAGCCTACGCTTATCAATGCTGTCGGCAAAATGGCTGTATCTACAAGCCAATCGGAATTTGTCACAGACATTATTGGTGAATCATCATCAAATGTAAGCAATTATGACTACCTCAACAATTTCAGTGACGACATCAATTTCTTCCAGCTTGCAGGTATGTGCCATAAGCTCATTTATGACGGTGTAAGCAACATTTCTGCAAACAAAGAAACAAAGAAAGCACTTGAAGATATTCTTTATGGTGCAGGCGATCGCAACCTTGATGGTAAAGCAATCAAAAAAATCACTGTTGACTCAACAGGTCAGCACAAGCACTATGTTAACATTAAATACAACACCAAAGGTTTGTGGTATTTAACAACATTAGTAGATTCAAATACTTCTACTAACTTTGATATTTCCGATGCTGTTGATAATATTTTGCCTGCAATTGCACAGCAATATGACGATCAAGTTGCAGATGGTAAAATCAAACCTGTTGAACTTTCTTCAATCACAGATATGTTGGACTTCAACGGTGACGGCGGACATGTAAGAATAGGCGAAACATCTATGATGGCAAGCCTTTCACAGCTTAAATCCGCAACCTACACACTCACAGAAGCTCAGCAGAAAACCGTAAATGAAGTATGTAGTTACTTAAACAACTACTATAAAGTTTTTGGTATTGATCTTAATGCCTCTGATGTTGCTGATTGTATTTACTATGCATATTCACCTCAAACAGATACTTTCACAAATATGTTTGGCGGTAACTTAGCAAGAACCATGCCTTACATTAGACTTGCTGTTGACGGCGGTGCAGATTTCAAACTCTCTGCTGATTCAGATTTCTTTAATGACCAATGGAACCCAAAAGTTACATCTCCTACCGGAGACCCATACACCATTGAATCAACCGGTATTAAAACTTTTAAAACTGTTGACGGATTATTATCACAGATTGAGCCATTCTTTGCTCAAGCTCTCGGATACGACAGTCTTGACACTGCAGTAAGCGAAATGCTCACCAGAGATAGTGTATCCACAGATGCATTATCAATGTCATCTGTAAAGGATTATATCACAAGCCTTTATATCATATTATCATACGCTTCACTTGTTGATGATGTAAATGGCGGCGGACGACAAAACGCTCCTTATGCTCAATATATTTTAAAGGGAGCATTGGTTGACTTTAAAGGACTTAAACTTGAAGATATAAATCAAGCAGTTGATAAGGATATGCCTGCAGGCTTCAACTTCTACTGGCAAGACGGAGATGAATTCTTCCTTACAGATGATGAACTTGAGCAGATGTATTCAATTTTGAACTTGGTTGCTACTCAAGATAACAATTTCCCTGAAACAATAAACGGATATTTTGCTGACGGTAGTATGAAGTTTAATGATACAGACGGTTCTAAAACTTTCATTCTTCCTAAGAATCTCAGAGATACAGCCACTATTGAATATTTTGCTACATTCTTGAAGATGTACAGCAGAAAGAATAACAACTCTGATGCACAACAGCGTAACAAGGTTATCAACTTGTTTGCAGGTAACTGGATTAGCAACAGAAGCAATAAAACAAGTGATTATATTCAAAATGCTACTCTTTTAGATACAGAAAATTCAGATCCTAACACCGGTATTTATGCATACAAGCATACCGGCAATACTTATTCAAAAGCAGATTTAAATGAATGGGTTAAATATTCATATATGTCAACTCTTACATCTTATTTTTGCTCAAAAATAAGCACTGCGTCTGACGACTTAACTTATGATAACAATTCAATCAAATGTTCTTTGGATATTAGCAAGTTTATCAATGACTATGTTAAAGAACATCTTGATACAACAGGTGTAACTCTTACAGACGCTCAAAAGCAGCCTGTTATCAACAATGCACTTGCAGCTCTTTGTGGTAACGGTGGTACACAGCTTACAAATATAGTTCTTAACTCTATTATTTCCACATATCTCGATCCGAGTTCAACAATAGGTAATATTATCAACGGTGCTCTTGACGAACTTGCTTCAACAAAAATTGACCTTGTCAAAGCAACTTACAATATTTGGGCTAACCTTATTGAATCACCGGTTGAAACAATATTCAATCTTCTTCCGCTTGTTGTTGTTCTTGTAAATGAAGTACTTGAACCGATATTCTTCAGTGCTAAATCAGGTGAAACCAAGCAAAACAATATGCTTTATAACTTCACACATGATGGTCTTCTCTATGACTTAACTGCTGATTATGGCTCATACATCGGTATTGACACACTTGCTTGGGACCTTAATGAAATGCTTCCATTGCTTATGCATTGGCTCAAGAATGACGGTTCTTATGACAAGATGGGCGGTACATATTGGAATAACGGTGCTGAAAAGAATTTCAAAATCACCAAATATACCGATTTATCAGGCGGACTTGATAAAATTACGACAAAGAATATTACAACAAGTACTGTTATCAGCAAACCAGAATATGTTACTAAATATGAAAAGATTGTTGACAGTAAAGGCAACGAAATCACTTCTAAAGTTGTAACAGAAAAGAAGACAAAAACAGAAGTGGATGAAAACGGTACTGCAAAGACAGTTGAATATACCGAAGATGTTACATACTATACATATAATGGTGTAACAAGCAATGATATTTCAGTAGCTCTTGCAAAAGCTCCGACAAATGCTAAATTTACTGTTTACAGTAAATATGAAGCAAAAGTTCCTTACATCACAGGAATTTACATTGCCGATAAAGCACTTAGGGACGCTAAGCTCAGCGGACTTGATAAGGTTCTTAAGAAAGCATTTACAGATGATAAAGGCGTTCTTTCAGACACAAACGCTCAGCTTGCAACCGGACTTGCAGAAGTAATTAACGAACTTGCAGGATTATTTACAACAGCAGTTGACACTTATGTAAATACCCCATCACTCAGAAATCAAGTTAAGGGTAAAGATAACAACGGAAATATTGCTAACAGCGGACTTAACAACTTAATGGTTGCTATTCCACAGCTCTTCGATATTATGGAAGACCTTGGAGCAGATAAGTACGGTGTCAGCAAAAATGCATGGACATACTGCTACGACGGTAAATTTAAAACTGAAGAAATTACAGTATCGGGTAAAACCTATACCGCTGTTTCTAACACAAAGGTAACTGAATTCAAGTCATATGCTCAAAATCCTGATTCAACAAAGATTTTCGATACTTTCGTTGGTATCTTTGTAGAAGATTGGCTTGATGCAATCCTCGGTCTTGTAAACAATGTTATTGATTCAGACAACAGCGCATTTGCAAAGAACCTTCCTCTCATTACAGGTGTTCTTCAGTCAATCGGCGGATTTGGCGAAACAAGCGCACTTACAGACTTGTTTAACAGCATTTTCCAAATCACCCGTGAAAGCAAATACAGCTTTACATTTGAAAAGCAGGCAAGCGGATTTGTCGGACTTGATAAAAACAATGCTTACTTCCTTATTACTAATGTAAGCAAGCTTGTAGATGTAATTCAAAGTCTTGTTAAATCATTTAAGAAGACTGACAATACAAATAATAATACAAATAATAATACAACAACTGCTCCTACACAGGCAGTTCAAACTTCTAACTCATCAGTTGACATTTCAGCGTATAAGAGCAAAGATGTTAAGAGTGTTGACAGCACAATTGAAAAGCTTGATAAAGCATTGTCATCTCTCCTTGCTGATTCAAGAATCAATGGCTATTCAATCAACAAAACAAATAATATTATTGTCGGCGTAATTTCATTACTTTCAAATTACATCGGTGCTAACTCAGCAAATGCAGTAATAGATTTACTTAATACCTATTTATATTACCTTAACGGTGAAGATTCACGCTCAGCTGATTCTAACGGTAATGTTAACCCTAAGGATATCTACACAAATGAAGGACTTACCACAGTAGTAGTAAGAACTTATGCACTCATTGAATCACTTGTTGCAAACCTTACTGATAAGTACGCTTATTCATACACAGGTGCAAACAATGTTTCAGCTAAATACAATCTTATCAGCGAAGCAGTTAACGGACTTATTTCTCCTGACTCATTAGCTGTAAGAATTAAAGACACAGATATTAAGAATGCCAGCGGTAAACTTAAGAAGCTTGCAAGCTGGAGCGATGCTGTTAATGACAACGGAACACTCAATGTAAGCATTAACTGGGGTGTTTCAGCCGGCAACAGAGATGAGTTTATGAATGGTCTTTCAACATCACTCAGACTTCTCACATCTATTATCGGCGTACTTCTTATTGACACAGGCATTTACGAAAATGCACTTTATCCGGTTCTTAATACAATCGCAGTAAAAACAGGCATCACAGTTGATACTCCTGAAAAGTTCGCTGACAAGAGCAATCCATACCGTGATGAAGTATTTGTAGGAATTGTTAACCCAATCGTTGCATTACTTGACAAATTCTTTGAAAAACCTGTAACTACATTGTTGAACCTTGTATCAGCTATCGGTGTTATATTAGATGACACAACAGCTCCTACACTTGCTTCAACAATTGCAAACGCTGTTAAACCTATTTCAAATGAAGTTAACGGACTTGCAAAAATCCTCAGAATAAGCAATGGTACTCTTGGTGCAACATCACCTACTCTTGCTTCATTCCTTGAAAACATTGCTACTAAAACATTCGGTAAATTGGTAACAGTTAATGATAAGCAGGAAATCGGTATTGAAGTAAAGGGATACCTTCTTTCAGGTAATAATATTATACCTATTATAAATACACTTCTTGCTAAAACAGGCATTAAGCTTAATAACATTAACTGGAATGCACTCGGCAAAACAGCTTCTCCTGCTCAAACCCTTCTTTATGTTCTTGATTATGTAATTGAATTCGTAAAGACAAACAACAATCTTACCACAATCATTCAGTTGATTATGGGCAACAACAAGATTAGCAAGGGAATTCAAAAGCTTATCAAGTACATCGAAACAGGTAAGCTTGACGCTATGGGACTTCTTAAAGTTATCGGCAAGCTTCTTGACTTCACTCAGTCACCAACAGAAGTTTACTGGACTTATAAGAATTACAAGGGTACATCATTAAACTTTAAGTATCCTGACGGAATTACAGCTTATGATGCAAATAACGCTGTTTCACAGCTTGACACAGCAGTTGATGCAGTTATGGCTCTTCTCGCCAACTTCGGTGTAGTTAACGCATCAAATCTTAAGAGCATTGTCAGCGGATTGGCATTTACAAACGCTAACCTCACATCTCTTGCAAAGGCACTTTACGGTGCACTTGATACCAAGAAGATTTCACCATATCTCAATATGGCAGGCATTGCAGTATCACCAAAGGGTGTTGCTAATCTCCTTGTAGATAAGAGCTATGGCAAAACTTACACTTCAGCAGCCAACACACTTAAGAAGGCAAAGAGCTGGAAGAAAGTTAAAACAATTAACTGGGGCTTCAAGGATGGTTCAGCAAAGGCAGAGCAGGGCTTTATCAATGCTCTTGCAGCAATCCTCCGTCCTGTAAACAGCGTTCTTGCTGTATTCCTCAATGAAGGAAAGATTGACCTCAGCAATATCAATATCAAGAAGGCTTCAACTTCATTTGATATTAAAGACAGCAACGGTAAAGTAACAAGCAAAGTTGCACTTACTTATATGCTTAAGAAAGGCGTTCTCACTCTTACCCTTAAGGATGATATGAACCCTGACTCAAAGCTTTCAACAATTAAGCTTGACCTTAACGCTCTTAATGTAGGCGTTAACGGTATTAACGGTTATGAAGGCGCAATTGTTCCTCTTCTTGATGTTCTTCAAGTAAGCAACAGCAAGATTAAAACATTTAAGCAGTATCAAAAAGATTGCAAGAAGGCTAAAGATAATGTAATTCTTGATGTTCTCAATCCTCTTATGAGCTTTGTAGATACACTTCTTGATAAGCCATTTGATACACTCACATCTGTTCTTCCAAACCTTGCATACTTTATTGATAACAACGGCATAGGCCAGTTACTCGATAATCTCCTTGCTCCTGTTACAAACATTCTTAAAACTGCTAAATCAGCAGGTGTGGATGTTGATAAGATTCTTTCAATGGTACTCGGCAAGGACCTTGGCAAAGTTGTTACAAACGCACTCAAGGTTAAAGGTGTTAAGCTTAACATCAAACTTGCAAACCTTAAGTCTTGCAACATTCAAGATATTGTAGTTCCTCTTCTTAACTCATTACTTAAGAAGACCGGTATTAAACTTCCTGAATTTAAGTGGTCAACAATCGCATCACACGGTAAGGTTGTTACATCTAAATCAATGGCTAAGAATGCCGAAGGCAAGTTTACAAATAAGGAAGTAATTGCTGATAAGGGCGAAGTTCTTGTTGCAGTTCTCCGTTATATTGCAGATACTCTTGTTAAGAACTCAAAATCTATCAAATCACTTATTACTTCAATTAAAGCTATTAAGAGTAATGATATGCTCAAATCTATCATCTCAACTGTATTCACTACAATCGGCCTTGCTGATAAGGATGATATTGTTCGTGCATTATTCTACTTCTTAACAGGCGAACCTACTAATGCATTCTGGGATTACACAGCTTATAAGACAGGTTCATATGACTTCTCTTATCCTGAAAGTGTTGATGTTGACTTCCTTAAGAATCTTCCTCCAATGCTTGACGGACTTGTAGGCGGTTTGGTTGACGGCGGTCTTACCAAGTTAATCGGCGGTCTTATCTTCAAGGATGACATTATTAACTCACTTCTTACCGGACTTTACGGTGCAGTTGAAGGTGTTAAGGTTGGCGACGGTTCACTCGTTTCTCTCCTTGCACAAACTAACATTGACTTCTCAACAAGCAATGTTGCTAAACTTCTTACAGATGAATCTTACGGTCAAACTTATGCTGCAAATGCAAGCGTAATCGCAAAGGCAGGTTCATGGTCAAAGGTTAACACAGCATCACTTAAGTGGGGTGTTAAGGATGCAGATACATTCTTCCACGCACTTGTTGCAGTTCTCCGTCCTATCTACGGTGTACTCGATGTACTTCTTAATGATGCATCACTCGGAATCTTTGACATAGTAAGAATTCCTGGTTCAAACGGTTATACATCATCAATCGTTCCTCTTATGGAAGCATTCTCAATGTATAACATCAAAACTCAGTATCAATACAGAAAAGATATAAACGAAGCTTACGATAATATTCTTCTTGATATTATCAATCCTCTTTGGGATAAGGTTGAGGATATACTTAATGCTCCTCTTGAAACATTGTTTGCAATGCTTCCAAACCTTGCACTCTTCATTGGTAATGACGGACTTTGCCAGATTCTTGACAACCTCCTCACTCCTATTTCAGCTCTTGTTGATGCTATCAAACCAATAGTTGATCTTAATACTCTCTTACCTGCACTTCTTAAGGCACTTAAAGTTGACCTTAATGCACTTCTCGGTAAGATTGGTGTTACAAACTTCTCTCTTGACATCTATGACCTTAATGCAACACTTAAGCCACTCCTTGGCGGTGACGCTATTATTCCTCTTGTAAATAATATCCTTGGTCTTATTAAGATTAAGGGCGCACCACTCGGAATTAAGCTTAATGATGTAGATTGGTTGAAGCTTGCAAGCCACGGTAAAGTAATTACAGACACTTCACAGGCTGCTACATACGGTGCAAGAATTTATGTTGAAGGTGATTCATCAGAAACACTCATTGCAGTACTCGGCTACTTAATCGAAACTGTTAACACAGGCGATAACTTCAAGAACATAAGTGATCTTATCACAGGTCTTGTAGGCGGTAACGAAACTGTATCCGGAGTTGTTAATCAGGTTCTTCCTGTTCTTAAGGGTGATACTGATACAGTTATTGCTTCTCTTGTAGACCTTCTTCAGACAATGGCATAAACATAAAGTTTTAGCCGAAATAAAAATCAGGGGCAACTCCTTTTGGAGTTGCCCTTTTTGACTGTCGACAAAGTGGCTAAAGCGCGCCGAATAAAATAAATAAACCTTTTTGCCTCCCTTGCAAAGGG
>ULXD01022917.1_pt1 | contig 24530 bp, 30 predicted proteins | sample 1960961 | NCBI WGS metagenome assembly ULXD01 (sample SAMEA4835829, study PRJEB28245) | human gut metagenome | biome: gut microbiome; material: fecal sample | place: Denmark | collected 2008 | reverse complement strand
TTTCGGCAAAACGATTTCCATGTTTGTGCCATTATATATTACGAACTCCTGCACCAACTCCTGTGTGTACTGTGGTTTTCACATCAGCAATCCCATGCCCCGTACCATACTGACGGAGGAGGAAATTGTCAATGAGTACAAGGCTATCAAGAAGCTCGCGCCTTTTGAGAACCTGTTGCTGGTTACAGGTGAAAATCCCGCCAAGGCAGGCGTTCCGTACATTGCCCGCGCACTCGACTTGGCAAAGCCTTATTTCAGCAACCTGAAGATTGAAGTAATGCCCTTGAAAGCCGAAGAATATGCCGAACTGAAGACGCATGGCATGAACGGCGTCATCTGTTTTCAGGAGACCTACCACAAGGCGAACTATAACATATACCACCCGCGTGGCATGAAGTCCAAATTCGAATGGCGAGTAAACGGCTTTGACCGTATGGGGCAGGCAGGCGTACATTCCATCGGTATGGGAGTGCTCATCGGTTTGGAGAAAGAGTGGCGGACGGACATTTGCATGATGGCATACCATCTGCGCTACCTTCAGAAGCATTATTGGAAAACGAAGTATAGCGTCAATTTCCCGCGTATGCGCCCTTCGGAGAACGGCGGGTTTCAACCCAACGTGATTATGAGCGACCGCGAGCTGGCTCAGGTTACCTTTGCCATGCGAATATTCGACCATGATGTAGACATATCCTACTCCACTCGCGAACCGGCTTTCATACGCGACCACATGGCAACTTTAGGAGTTACCACCATGAGTGCGGAGAGCAAAACAGAACCGGGCGGATATTATAGCTATCCGCAAACTCTGGAGCAGTTCCACGTCAGCGACGAGCGCAAAGCCGTAGAAGTGGACAGGGCTTTGAAAAGTTTGGGACGGGAACCCGTATGGAAAGATTGGGATGCCAGCTTTGACCTGAAACGTGTCTGACACTCTTTACATATATAATTATGACCCGATACAGCAGACAAACCGCCCTTCCCGAAATAGGAGAAGACGGACAAGAGAAACTGCATAAGGCAAAAGTGTTGATAGTAGGTGTAGGAGGGCTTGGCTCCCCTATCGCCCTCTATCTTGCGGGTGCAGGAGTAGGCACAATAGGCTTGGTGGATGACGATACGGTGAGTATCAGCAATCTGCAACGCCAGATATTGTACGCGGAGAACGAAACCGGCCTGTCCAAAGTGCACTGTGCCGCCAAGAGGTTGCAGGCTCTGAACAGTGAGGTGAACATCCTTGCCCACCCCTTTCGTCTCAGTTCGGAGAATGCCCGCCGGCTAATTGCAGAATATGATATTATTGTTGACGGATGCGATAATTTCTCCACCCGCTATCTGATTAGCGACAGTTGCAGTGCACTGAACAAACCTTATGTTTACGGTGCTATTCAAGGATTTGAGGGGCAAGTTTCCGTATTCTGTCATGGCGGGCAACCTAAGACATACAGGGACTTGTATCCCGACGAAGCCGCAACATTACAAATGCCTGCTCCCGATAAATCTGTGATAGGCGTTACTCCAGCCATTGTGGGCAGTGTGGAAGCGAGTGAGGTTCTGAAACTTATTTGCGGTTACGGCGATGTACTGGCCGGAAAATTATGGACTGTCGATCTTAGGAGCATGCAGTCGTTCATTCTTTTAATATAAATGGCAGAAAAAATATACCCGAATTGTATGAAACTGATAGTGATTACCCAACCTGAATTCTTTGAAGATGAAGCCGCTGCGATCACTTCCCTGTTCGATGCCGGACTTGAGATCCTTCATCTTCGCAAACCCGGTGCGTCTTACGAAGATATGGACAAACTCTTGCGCCGCCTTCCGGCGGAATACATGGAGCGCATCGTTACCCACGACCATTTCGGGCTCGCATCCGAACGGAACTTGAAAGGTGTTCATCTGAACGGACGCAACCCGGCAGTACCTGCTGGCTTTACAGGGCACGTCAGCCGTTCCTGCCATTCGCTGGAGGAAGTGGCGGAATATAAAGCGGCATGCAACTATGTTTTCCTCAGTCCCATATACAACAGCATTTCAAAAGAGGGATATGCTGCTGCCTACGCTTTTGATGATTTGCGGAAGGCACATCAGGCGGGCATCATCGACTCCGGCGTAATGGCGTTGGGCGGTGTCACTGCTGAGCACTTACCCGAAATCAATTCATTAGGTTTCGGCGGTGTGGGACTGTTAGGCGATATATGGCAGCGGACGGGAACGGATTTCATCAATCATTTCAGGGAGCTGCTCCGTTCGGCTTCTGTCTTTTAATCATCAATCATTTTATCATCATGTTGTCCATTCCGGTCATTCTCACCGTTGCCGGTTCCGATTGTTCCGGCGGCGCAGGCATACAGGCGGATATTAAGACGATTTCCGCATTGAAGGGGTATGCCGCCTCCGTCATTACCGCCGTTACCGCACAGAATACGGTAGGGGTTCAAGCCGTCTACCCCATTCCACCGGATATTGTCCGCATGCAGACAGAATCTGTCATGGACGATTTGCAGCCTGCTGCCGTCAAAATAGGAATGGTGCACAATGCCGCTATCGTACGCGCCATTGCGGAATGTCTGCAAAGGTTCCGCCCCCGCTTTGTTGTCTGCGATCCGGTCATGGTGTCTACCAGCGGACGGCAACTGATGACGGAAGATACCATTCACACAATTCAGGAAGAGCTTTTCCCCCTCTGCTCCCTGATAACTCCCAATTTGAGTGAAGCATCATTGCTGCTTGCACGCACTGTCACAGATGTGGAGGATATGAAACAAGCGGCTCGCGAACTGGCAGACCGCTATCATTGTGCCGTATTGGTAAAAGGCGGCCACTTGTCCGGAACCACAATGTGCGATGTGTTGTATGGCGACAACGGATTCAGCCTGTTCGAACAACAAAAGATAGAGAGTTGCAATCTTCATGGTACGGGCTGCACGCTCTCTTCCGCCATTGCCACCCTCGCTGCCTGCAACAACGGGCTTGAGGATTCCGTCCGTCAGGCAAAAGCCTATATAGGCAAAGCCATTCTTCATGGCAAGGACCTGCACATAGGGCATGGAAACGGGCCTTTATGCCATTTCTTCCCGGAGGAAGAATGATTGCTCATCTTTTTCCGGAAAACTTCATAATTAAAGCCCGAAATACTTGACAAGGGGTATCCTCATTTCGTATATTTGCACATCGAACAACTAATAACATTAACCTAAAACTTAGTAAATGGCAAAATCTATTTCTTCCTTTTCGGAGTTGGCACAAATGTATTTTCCCGGTTGCACTACTCCTAAAAATGCGGTGAGATGTCTGCAACGCAGCATTAAGAGATGTACAAAATTGGCAACATTATTGGCGGAAACGGGCTATCTTCCCTATAATCACCGCTGGATTTCGCCCAAGCAACAAGCGCTGATATTTGAAAATTTAGGCGATCCATACTCTGATTAAGTTTATAAAACGACATGAAAAAACGGCATTTCACATTGTGATTTGCCGTTTTTTTGTATCCATATTTCAATAAATTCATTCATAGACATCAAAACGCCTATTAATAAATTCCGGAAGAATTTTACTATAATTTTTCAAGAATTACAGTAAAATTCCAAATACATTCATTTATAGGAAGATTTTAAATGTATCATCATTTTACTTTTTCGCATGTAAGCAAATAATGAAAGGCATTTAGGTGGTGGAAAGCTGTTTCTTTTTCTGGTTTATGCTTTATTTCATCAAGAAAGGCGGTGTTGTTTATGTATATAAATAGTTACGTTTGCGGCATTGCCCCGACCCGGTTTCCGTATGCATGCAATCATAATGTTTTCGAATCCATTAATAATTAGCAGCTTACAACTTTTTTCAAAAAAACAAGTTCCAAAGGGGCCAAAAGGGGACTGAACGCCCGGCAGCCTGTTGTACCTTTGCATAGTCATTAAAACAAATGGCAATAGTAAACCTTTTATTTTTTAACCTATTAAACTTTAACGATTATGGCTTTAGAGTATGTAGTAACCAAAAGAGTGTTTGGTTTTGACCAGTCGAAAACAGAAAAGTATGTAGCGCGTTCCGTCGGTTCCGGCCAAGTGCGTTTCGACAAAATGTGTGCAAAGGTCAGTCGCCTGTGCGGTGTTCATCGCAAAGTGGTAGACTTGGTGGTAAGCGGTTTGGTGGACATGATGGCAGAGGACATTGACGACGGCAAAACGGTGCAAATGGGAGAATTCGGACTGTTCCGGCCTACCATTAAAACAAAAAGCGCCAACACAGCCGAGGAGGTCAATGCAAGCAATATCCTTTCCAAGCGCATCGTGTTTACGCCGGGAAAGATTTTCCACCGTACGCTGGAGGAAATGAGCGTCACCCGTTCAGTGCCTGTGGACACTGACTATACAGACGGAAGCGGCAATAGCGGAAACACCGGTGGCACTGACGGGCCTAATGAAGGCGGCGAAGAAGAGAATCCGTTGGGATAACCGTTATTGAGAGAATACATTTTTTCTTCTACCCTAAAGATGAAAAGCAGCGGGACGTGTCCCGCTGCTTTTTTATATAATATACCTGCCATTATTAAATTTTATCTATTATTTTTGCAAAAACATTCACAATAAACCAGACATATATCATGGAAAAAGCAAAAGTATATTTTTCGGACTTACGCACCTCTCCCACTTCCAATCTTTTAGACAAAATGGAACGTCTGCTCAAGCGTGCCGGTATCGGACAGCTTCCTTTACAAGACAGCTTTACCGCCATCAAGATACATTTCGGCGAACCGGGCAATCTGGCATACATCCGCCCCAACTATGCAGCGCGTATGGCCAATTTACTCCGCAGTTTCGGAGCCAAACCTTTCCTGACAGACTGCAACACCCTATATTCCGGCCGCCGTTCCAATGCAGTGGACCATCTGCAAAGCGCAATGGAGAACGGGTTCAATCCCATATCCGCCCAATGCCAGGTGATTATTGCAGACGGAGTCAAAGGTACGGATTACAGGGAAATACCGATAGACGGAGAATATTGCCCGACTCCCAAGATCGGCACCGCTATCGCCGATGCGGACATCATAATCAGCATGAATCACTTTAAAGGGCATGAACAAACCGGATTTGGCGGCGCTCTGAAAAATCTTGGAATGGGATGTGCCAGCGTAGGCGGCAAACTGGAACTGCATGCATCTTCCCAACCTAAAATAGACACCGGAAATTGCATAGGTTGTAACATCTGCGTAAAACATTGCGCTCACGATGCCATACATTTGAACGCAGAACGCAAAGCGGAAATAGATTATGCCAAATGCGTGGGATGCGGACAGTGCGTAGCTCTGTGCCAGCATGATGCCGCCGTTGTGAGCGACTGGGACACATCCGAACGGCTGAATTACAAAATAGCAGAATATTCCGCCGCCGTACTGAAAGACAAACCGCATTTCCACATCAGTTTCATCATGAACGTATCACCCGAATGCGACTGCTGGAACCATAATGACGCTGCCATCATTCCCGACCTCGGCATGCTGGCGTCGGCAGACCCCGTAGCGTTGGATAAGGCATGTGCGGACTTGGTCATTCAGTCGCCCATTTTGCATGGAAATAATGTGCTTGCCAAAGGACACGAGCACGAAGACCTGTGCGGTTGCGACAAATTCCACATGGTGCATCCCGATACGGACTGGCTTGCCGGCCTGCGCCATGCCGAAAAAATCGGTTTGGGAACAATGGATTACGAGTTAATAAAAATCTAAAGCTGCATTTACACTTATGGCAAAAACAATGGAGGAAGTGCTGGAGCGTTTCCGCACTATTGAATTCCACGAGGATTTTGATATGATTGTGGCTATTGCCAACGGCGGAATTGTTCCGGCGGGTATCATCAACCAGCGCCTGCAGAAAGAAGTACATCTTTTGCGCATCAATTTGAGAGACGAATACCAGCATCCAAAGTATGACGTTCCGCAATTACTGGCGCCTGTGGATTTCGACTTCAAGGGCAAGAATATCTTGCTGGTGGACGACCGTATAAAAACCGGTTCCACCATCAGGCTGGCACGCGAACTGCTGAAAGATGCATGCAGCATCAAAACCTTTGCAGTGAACGGTACGGCCGATTATGCATTATTTGATGAGACATGTTTCAAATTTCCATGGATATTATGAATAAATGAACATTTTCCTGCTGTTTTCCTTTCTTGCTTCGATAAAATAACTAATTTCGTACCGGACTAAAAATAGCAGAGACTAACAATATGGAAGTAGTAACGAACAACTGGTTCTCAAATAAATATTCTATCGGTTATGCCTTGAGTGGCGGCTTCATTAAGGGATTCGCCCATTTAGGAGCCATGCAGGCACTGCTGGAGCATGACATTAAGCCCAATATAATTTCAGGTGTCAGTGCCGGTGCGTTGGCAGGCGTTTTTTATGCGGACGGCAATGAACCGCATAAAGTCCTGGATTATTTTGCCGGGCATAAATTTCAGGACTTGACAAAATTGGTAATACCCAAAGTGGGCTTGTTCGAGCTTGGCGACTTTAAAGATTTCCTGAGAAGTAACCTGAAAGCGAAAAAACTGGAAGAATTGCAATTGCCACTCATCATCACCGCTACCGACTTGGATCATGGACGTTTGGCACATTTCCATAAAGGAGACATCGCAGAGCGTGTAGCTGCATCCTGCTGCATGCCGGTATTGTTTGCACCCGTAAAAATAGAAGAAACCTATTACGTGGATGGAGGACTTTTGATGAACCTGCCGGTAACCACCATCCGACGGGTGTGTGAAAAGGTGGTGGCAATCAATGTCAGCCCTTTGATGGCGCCTAAGTACAAAATGAACATCGTGAGCGTAGCCTTGCGCTCGTACAACTTCATGTTCCGCTCCAACTCGTTCCCGGAGCGTGAGAAAGCGGACTTACTGATAGAGCCTTACAACCTGGACGGTTACAGCAACCGGGAGCTGGAAAAAGCGGAAGAGATATTTATGCAAGGATACAACGCTACCAATGACATACTGGAACGTCTGCAAATAGAAAAAGGCACTATCTGGAAAGAGTAAAATAACCATTCTCTAAATAAAAAGAAATGAGCGACGAAAATAAACTGATTATTTATCAAGTGTTCACCCGGCTGTTCGGGAACAACAATAACCACTGTATCAATAACGGCAGTATTACCGAAAACGGATGCGGCAAAATGGCTGACTTCACAGCCAAGGCATTAGGAGAAATAAAGAAGCTGGGGGTTACCCATATATGGTATACCGGTATTATAGAACATGCAACGCAAACGGATTATCGTCGCTACAATATCCAGCCCGATCATCCGGCTATCGTAAAAGGTAAAGCCGGTTCGCCATATGCCATAAAAGATTATTATGATGTGGATCCGGATCTGGCAAAGGACGTTCCGGAGCGTATGAGGGAATTTGAAAACCTGGTGCAGCGCACACACCGTAGCGGCCTGAAGGTCATTATTGATTTTGTACCTAACCATGTAGCACGCCAGTACCATTCGGACATGCAGCCGGACGGCACTTCTCAGTTGGGCGTGAACGATGATGCGAACTATGCGTTCAGCCCTTACAATAATTTCTATTACATCCCGCAATCGGAGCTGCATGGACAGTTTGACATGCAAGGTACAGCCGGTGAACCGTATAAAGAGTTTCCGGCCAAGGCCACCGGCAACAATCGTTTTGACGCCTATCCCAACATCAATGACTGGTACGAAACGGTCAAACTGAATTATGGAGTGGATTATCAGAATGGTGGCACCTGTCACTTCAATCCTATTCCCGACACATGGACCAAAATGCTGGATATTCTGATGTTTTGGGCCGGGAAACATATTGACGGCTTTCGTTGCGACATGGCGGAAATGGTTCCTGTCGAGTTTTGGGAATGGGCTATCCCTCAAGTAAAGACCAAGCATCCCGACCTTCTCTTCATAGCTGAGGTGTATAATCCGAAAGAGTACGGTAACTATCTGTTCCGAGGAAAGTTTGATTACCTCTATGACAAAGTGGGACTGTATGACACGCTCCGCGCAATAGTGTGCGGCGACGAATCCGCAACAGCCATTACGAGGGCTTGGCAGAGTTTGGGCGGAATAGAGAAACGGATGCTGAATTTCTTGGAAAACCATGACGAACAGCGCATCGCTTCCGACTTTTTTGCAAGTAACCCGCGTAAAGCCATACCCGCCCTCATCGTATCGGCCTGTATGAACGTAAACCCTATGATGATTTACTTCGGACAGGAATTTGGCGAGCTGGGCATGGACAGCGAAGGCTTCAGCGGAAGGGACGGGCGCACTACGATCTTTGACTATTGGAGCGTCGACACTATTCGCCGCTGGCGCAATGGCGGAAAATTTGACGGGAAAATGATGACGGACAATCAGAAACACCTGTATGCCATCTATCAACGCATACTGACATTATGCAACGAGGAAAAAGCAATCTCACAAGGTGACTTTTTCGATTTGATGTATGCCAATGTCAACGGCTGGCGTTTCAACGAACATAAGCAATATACTTTCTTGCGCAAGTCCGGTAGGGAATTATTGCTGTTTGTCGTAAACTTCGATCATATATCGGCAGACCTTGCAATCAATATCCCTTCCCATGCCTTTGATTTCCTGCAAATACCACAAATGGACCGGTACCATGCCGTCGATTTATTGAGTGGCAAAGAAGAGACAATCAGCCTATTGCCATACAAGGCAACGGAAGTATCTGTGGAAGGATACGGCGGTAAAATTCTTAAAATAAAATTATAAATTATGGAAATGATGCAGAGTGACCGTTTCACTCTGCATCATCCCTACCTTCCATTTTATCCTTCAACCTGTACATACGCGTAATGGCCGGATTATAGAACTCATCCGGATAATGGGCGGTAATGTCACTCAGGTTAGCTTGTACATACCTTTTTACATCAAATATCGTTTCAGCATCGTTCAATTGCATCTGTTCGGGAAATGATGCCGCTTTGGACCACTCTATCAAGGCATTGACACTTTCTTCATCGTATTTATACTCTCTCATAATTCATATATTTTCTTGCAAAGATATAACAATTGCTAAAGTTAGCCTTACCCTTATGAACAAATTCTGAAAGGGTGACGTTATATAGATGTGTTTTTCATAGTATTAGATATAAGATTAATTAAAGGAGACGTACCCGCTTGTGATAAGTAAGTACATCAAAGAACAGAAGCGTCTGTTTTGATTGATAAATGTGTAAGAAGCATCGGTTTACCCCAAGCCGGTGCTTTTTTTATGTCTGTTTGTAGCATGTTATAAATATTATCCGTAAATTTGGCAGAAATAAGGATTTATGATTGATATGAACATTCCTGTTATATTTCAATTTCTGAAAGAACTGTCCGCCAACAATAATCGCGAATGGTTCAATGCTCACCGGGAACAATACGAAAATGCCCGAAATGAGTTCGAGAACTTGCTGACAGTGATTATCTCCCGCATCTCATTGTTTGACGAAAGCATCCGCGGCATCGAAGCCAAAGACTGTACATACCGCATCTATCGGGATACACGCTTCTCGGAAGACAAAACACCCTATAAGAACCATTTTGGCGGCTATATCAACGCCAAAGGAAAGAAATCCGACCATTGCGGATACTATATCCATTTGCAACCGGGAAACTGCCTGTTGGCAGGCGGCAGCTATTGCCCGCCCCCTCCCCTGCTGAAAGCATTGAGACAGGCGGTGTATGACAATATAGACGAATTCCGGGGGATTGTCGAAGATCCTGTATTCAAACAATACTTTCCCGTTGTCGGAGAAAATTTCCTGAAAACAGCCCCGAAAGGCTTCCCTAAGGACTATCCGTACCTGAAGTACTTGCAGTGCAAGGAGTATACCGTCGCCTGCAGCCAACCGGACAGTTTCTTTCTGGCTCCGGACTTTCTGGATCGTACAGATGATATTTTCAAACAGATGAAACGTTTTTCAGACTTTGTGAATTACACAATAGACGACTTTGAATAATTACCTATTTATAACTAACTTAAAACATTTGAATTATGGTAGTAGACAGACTTGAAAACATAGAGAAATATGCTTCGCTGAATCCTTTATTCGCACAAGCCATTGAATTTTTGAAATCACACGATTTGAACGCTTTGGAAGTGGGAAAAACGGAGCTTAAAGGTAAAGAATTGCTCGTAAATGTGGCGCAAACCAAACCGAAAACAAAGGAAGATGCCAAACTGGAAACACACAGGGATTTTATTGACATCCAGATTCCTCTGTCTGGTACTGAAATAATGGGCTACACCGCAGCAAAAGATTGCGTTCCGGCAGATGCTCCCTACAATGCAGAGAAAGATATTACTTTCTTTTCCGGTCTGGCAGAGAGCTATATCGAAGTTAAACCGGGCATGTTTGCCATTTTCTTTCCACAAGACGGACACGCTCCCGGCATCACTCCGGATGGTGTGAAAAAAGTAATTGTGAAAGTTAAAGCATAATATCAAATACCTCAAATTAATCCTTTATGGAAACATTGAATTTGATTAAGAACGATCCTTGGCTGGAGCCTTACGCAGATGCCATAAACGGACGTCATAAACATGCTGCTGAAAAAGAAGCGGAATTAACCAACAAAGGAAAACAAACATTATCGGATTTTGCGTCCGGCTATCTTTATTTTGGCCTGCATCGCACTGATGAAGGCTGGGTTTTCCGCGAATGGGCTCCCAATGCCACTCAGATTTTCTTGGTTGGAACGTTTAATGACTGGAAAGAGGAGAAAAAATACAGCCTGAAACGTAAAGCAAACGGAAACTGGGAAATAAAACTACCGGCCGGCGCCATGAAGCATGGTGACTTATACAAACTAATGGTGCATTGGGACGGTGGCTGCGGCGAACGTATTCCGGCATGGGCAAATCGGGTTGTTCAAGATGAACAAACCAAAATCTTCAGTGCACAGGTATGGTCGCCGGAGAAACCGTATAAGATGAAAAAGAAAACTTTCAAGCCCGCCACTAATCCATTGTTGATTTACGAATGTCATATCGGTATGGCGCAACAAGAGGAAAAAGTCGGCAGTTACAGAGAGTTTCAGGAAAAGATTCTTCCACGCATCGTAAAGGATGGATATAACTGTATCCAGATTATGGCTATTCAGGAGCATCCATATTACGGCAGTTTCGGATATCACGTATCAAGTTTCTTTGCTGCTTCTTCCCGCTTCGGTACTCCGGACGAACTGAAAGAACTCATTGACACAGCCCATAGCATGGGCATCGCTGTTATCATGGACATCGTTCACTCCCATGCAGTGAAGAATGAAGTCGAAGGGCTGGGTAACTTTGCCGGTGATCCGAACCAGTATTTCTATCCGGGTGCCCGTCGTGAACATCCGGCATGGGATTCGCTTTGCTTTGACTATGGAAAAAATGAAGTTATTCATTTTTTGCTGTCCAACTGTAAATATTGGATGGAGGAGTATCACTTTGACGGTTTTCGCTTCGATGGCGTGACTTCAATGCTGTATTATAGCCATGGCTTAGGCGAAGCATTCTGCAACTATGGAGACTATTTCAATGGCCATCAGGACGACAATGCCATTTGCTATCTGACACTTGCCAACCGCCTGATTCATCAGGTTAATCCTAAAGCAATTACCATTGCCGAAGAGGTATCGGGAATGCCGGGACTGGCTGCAAAATTCGAGGATGGCGGCTATGGCTTTGATTATCGCATGGCGATGAATATTCCCGACTATTGGATCAAAACTATCAAGGAAAAAATAGATGAAGACTGGAAGCCCTCCAGCATGTTTTGGGAAGTGACCAACCGTCGTCAGGATGAGAAAACAATATCTTATGCGGAAAGTCATGATCAGGCATTAGTTGGTGACAAAACAATTGTTTTCCGTCTGATAGATGCCGATATGTACTGGCACATGCAGAAGGGTGATGAAAACTATACTGTAAATCGTGGTATCGCCTTACACAAGATGATACGTCTGTTGACGGCAACGACTATCAATGGCGGTTATCTTAACTTCATGGGTAATGAGTTCGGTCACCCCGAATGGATAGACTTTCCTCGTGAAGGTAATGGTTGGTCGTGCAAATATGCCCGCCGTCAATGGGATTTGGTAGATAATAAAAATTTGGCATATCATTATCTGGGTGATTTTGATTGCGCCATGTTGGAAGTTATCAAAAGTATGAAGAATTTCCAAGCTACGCCGGTTCAGGAAATATGGCATAATGACGGAGATCAGGTATTGGCGTATATGCGTAAGGATTTAGTATTTGTATTTAACTTTAATCCCAAGCAGTCTTTCACCGATTATGGATTCTTGGTTCCTGCCGGTTCTTATGAGGTTATATTGAATACCGATAATCCGGATTATGGTGGCTATGGACTGACTGATGACACAGTGAAGCATTTCACCCTTTCAGATCCTTTGTACAAGAAAGATAAGAAAGAATGGCTGAAACTCTATATTCCGGCGCGAACAGCAATGGTTTTAAAGAGAAGTAAATAATTGAAGAACAAAAACAGAGTATGATAAAAAGAGAGACAGACCTTGATTGGACTGTCTCTCTTTCATGTTTTATGTATGTGAGTTTTATAACTGAGTATTTATAAAGTTCAGCATTGTATTGGCATTGTCTATCATTTTCTTTTGAGCCGGTTTGCTCGGAGACAACAATGGAATAAGTTTTTCCAGATACTCCTTGGACTCTTTGAATTGTCCTTTTGCCTTTTCAGCATCTGTATTCAATGTAGCGGCGCCTTGACTGTAAAGCAATACTCCTAAGCTATTGAGGGCGTTTACATTATCCGGCTGGATTGCAAGAGCTTGTTTGAAAGCACCTTCTGCATCATCAACCTTTTTAGCCTGTTGTGCAACAATACCTTGATTCACGTAATAAGTAGCATACATTCTTGTTAAGGTCTTATTTCCCGGGACTGCTTCCAGGCCTTCTTTCAGAGTAGCAACATATTCATCATTTTTCTTCAAGTCCTTCAATGCACCGGCTTTACCAATATAGGCATTGGCTAAGTTATACTTCTTCTGTACAGCTATATCAAAGTATTTCAAAGCATCGGCAGGCTTCTTAATTTTATCGGCGCAAACACCGCAATTAAAAGCAATTACAGAGTCTTGGTTATTTGTCTGTGTCAAATAAGTGCTGAATTTTGTGAATGCCAGTTGATAATTCTTAGATTCAAGTGCGGCTTTACCTTCATTGACCAATTGTGCAGGGTCGGTATTCTGCGCAAAGAAATTAGTAGCTGCACAACAAAGTGCAAGAGATAAGATTAATTTTTTCATATGCTTTTATGATTTTAAATATTGATATCTCAAAGTTAACAGCCTACAACGTAGAAGCAAAACCTTTTTACCTTTTTTGGGTTTTTTACGGTAGTAGTAACAAGTGTTATTTTACGTAAACAAAGAAACTGACAGAGTATGGAAATTCTTATTTTTATAGTACCATAATCCCATATCGGAATTTGCTCCGTTTGCTCCCAATAAAATAATTCCTGTAACCAATACAAGCAAGAATAAAATCGACAGCGTTACCGTAATTTTACTTTTTTTACCGATTTCTTTTCTTATCACTCTTTTACACCATCCCGAATGTGTTGTTATAGGGAATATTGCAGCTATACAAAATAAAAAAAATAGGCCAAAACATGACCAACAGCCCAGTTATGCCATAACTCATGGTATCTTCTTTTTGGTTATTCATCATGTTTTAAGTACTTTTGCATATTCTCTATATGCTAATGGCATTTTGATACATAAATAATGACATAACAAAATTATGAAAAGACAGTTTGTTTTTTTTGCCATGATGATTTTTGCTGTCATGGTTTTTGCACAGGGAGTTTATACCAAGCCTTGTACTGATAAAGCTTTGGAGAAGAAAGCTGTGAAATGGGTTAACTGCGGAAAATGGCGCAATGGTTTCAAAATGGCTACACCGCATGAAAGTGTGAATGTCGTGGAATTCTATACTCAATATAAAAAGAATCCTGAACAGTGGAAGGCAATGTTTAAGTGGCTTTCGACTCGTGATTTGCTTACAATAGAGAAAGGGAAATATACTATTGAGGGTACAAAACTTATTGCCAGCGTAGAGGACAGCGAGAACGGTGATTTATCGAAGCGTAAAAGCGAGAGCCATTATAAGCATATTGATTTCCAATTTGTAGTAAAAGGTACTGAACGTTTCGGTATCATAGACCATGAGACAAGTAAGCCTAATTCTCAATATCGTCCTGATGTAATCCATTATGAATACGATAACAATAAAACTCTTTTCTATGATTCGACACCTGACAAGTTTTTTATTTTCTTTCCGGATGATTGGCATATCGCCAAAATCAATACAGATCTTACAGACCAAAAAATAAGGGTTATTGTGGTGAAGTTAGATTATATAAAATAAGTGATTCCTATAACCCATCCGGGATGCAAGCTCAAAGGCGAATTGGGCAAAGGTTTTGCGGGCAGAATAGTATCCCACCAAGATAGAATGAAAGCATGAAACTGTTATATCCACCTCACGCATTGGAGAAGCCTTTATTGAATAATAAGCAAATAGTGGTACATCATACTTCACAAGTTGTTTTTTGATGCCACTACTGATTACAAATCAATAGAATAATCTCCCCAAATTGTTTTTATAATCCTATTTTCAATTTCTTTTATAGCCATAGTCCTTGTCCCGCAACGAACTATATCGCCAATTTTATATTCAAGCTCACTCATAAATTTAGACTGTTTACATTTTGATATAACTATACCCCAAGCACTATATTAGAATCAATATTCAATTTACGACTTATTTCACGGGCAACCTTCAAAGTCGGTTCACACTTTCCCGAAATATAGTCACTAAGGCGTGAAGGACTAACTCCTATCAACTGGGATAAAGACTTTTGGTTAAGTCCCATTTCGTACATACGGAGTTTCAGAACATCTATAAGCGTTGGCTCTCCCAATGCAAAATGTTCTTCAGAATAATCAGCAACCAAATTAGAAAGAAGTTCCAATTCTATGCTATTTGGGTCATTCAAAGGAGTATCATCTTTCACCAATGGAAGAAGTTCCTCTACTCTTTTCACTGCCCATTCATACTGGGTTTGATTTTCTATCTTTGTCATAATCCTAAATATTAGCGCAATCTATTTTATCATATTCTTTATGAGTACCAATGAAGCGAATATACACAAACTTAACAGTAAATTTGATAGCAACCACCAACCGATAATTATTACCTTTGATATTGAAAACATAATGTTGATTACCTACACTATCAACACTATTAAATGTTTTCTTTATGTCAGCAAAGCAAGTCCACTCACTTCTTTTGACTATAGTAGTCCATTCTTGCAAAGCAACTTTTGAATCAGGGTGCGCTTCTGCATATTCTTTTAAAGACTGTTCTGTAAATATTCTCATGGTTACTCATTTTTCATACGACAAAGATATGGATTTAATTCTGTATTTCAAAATTATATTCTAATATTTATAATTTAAAAAATAATAGCGACAACTCCAAAGAATCATCGCCAACTATTCTATTTTTCTTGTATCAAAATCATAATCCACGTAATTTTTCTGACTAAGAAGCATTTTTCTATTCTTCATTTCCGATTTGATTGTTTTTAGCAGCCTGTTCCTCCTTGATTTCTGCAAGCTCCTCTTCTATCCTGCTTATTTAGACAATCGTTTTTCTAAAAGACGTTGAATACTTTTGTGTATTTTCCCTATAACCTCATAATAACGTGGCTCCTCAAAGCCACTATAACATTCACTTTCTTTATCTAAGTTATAAAGGTCATCATTGCTATCTATAATAATTTTGGCATCTTTATCCTTCTGGTACCTAACTTTAAATCTAACTAAATAATTAGATAAAGCATACACATCACTAAATGCAGAACCACAACCATACAAATCATAATCTTGGTTCTCTTTTCTTATTGCTTCATCTGCTTTTATAAGCAATCGAAGCAATTGAGTATCTATTTTATCGCCAATATAAACATAATTATTGAATCTGAAGCCATATCAGAAGGTCGTATCAGACAATGGTTTAATATACGTTTAATTCTACTACTAAATCTAAAATTGCAATCAGTGCAATTACCACACTTATAACTTTAGCTTTAACAGAAATCCCTCAGTTCATGCTTGAATCACTGAGGGAATATATTAACAAAAATCCTGAATTAGAACAATTAATTATAGAGGAAAAGAAAGTTGAAATTGAAGGAAAAAATAGATAATGAAATAAAAAGAGAAGAGTTTCAAAAATATATTCTAGTATCAAATGAGCTTGAAACCTTTGTTGATGAAAAAGCCATAGTGGAAATAGTATCTCCAGTACTCAAAAAAGGAAACTATCAATGGAGAGGAATATATAACGGAGAAGCTCTTAGCTTTAACATGAAATCTAATGAATTTAAAACATTGGTACAATCAGGAAATATAGAATTCAAAAATTGAGATGCCAAGATATATAAATAGCTTTGGTGAAGAAGTTATTTCAACTTATAACATAACCAAAGTCTTAGGAATGTATAATAGTGATATATATAACGAAACAAATGAAGGTAAAATTCATAGAAAAGTAAAAGAGGCTGACGCGTCTTAATTGAATTTATTTTCTGACATAGAAGACGATTAACACACTTAAAAAAAACATCAATAACCATAAATTTCATAACAAGAGTATATTAAGATGATATTTAAAAGACATGAATTATGGAGAAACATTACGAAGGTAAACTAAGGTGTATTACTTGCGCTGGAGAAGATTTTGAGTTTAACGAGGATAAATCCTATGTAAAATGTACGACCTGTAGTCGTGAATATTTAGGTGGTTATGATGAACTACTACAATACAACCAAGATGTACAGGATGAAGTTATGAATAGCATGAAGAAGGATGCCGAAGAAATAGTAAAAACTGAATTTGAAAAAGCATTTAAAGGACTAAAGAATATAACATTGAAATAATGGGGACATCGGACATTATAGCATCGGTAAGTTTGCTCTTTTCAGTGGTATCTGGAATCTACAGTTTGTATATTGGAAGAAAGCTAAACAAGCAGCAGATTCAAATCAACAAACAAACCTTATCTCTTCATAAAAAGAATGAAGAAAATGAGAAAAAAGCACTTATATGCGCCAATGCCTTTAAAACAGGAAGTGGGAGGGATGGAGAATAAGAGTATTCAATAATGGAGAGGCTACTGCTCGTAACATAAAAATGTATTCGGATGAGATTGATGCAGACCATTCAGGAATTATAATAAGAGTACAAAATGAATCACACCCTTTACTAAACAAAAGTGAGCATTTTGATGTAGTTATGGTCTTGTATGAGAGGCACAATCCATCACCTATTGTCAAATTTATATGGGATGATGAATTTGGCAATAACAGAGAAAGAGAGCAAACGTTAAACTTAACGTTCTAACATTTTATTTTATCTCTGTATTCTTTCATTATTTTATTGTATCTTTTAGTATTTCTATGCACCATTAAAAAGTAAATAAGCTAATGACAAGACTTAATGACGCAATAATTATTCTAACAACCTCATCATAATGCATTGTATCTCAGGAGTACAACTCCTTATATTTTCGATTTGAGATTATCATTTTAGTATAAACAATAAATATTTTGGATGTAAAATTTGTAGTTTTCATAAAAAAACGTACCTTTGCACCGCAATTGAGGATGGTTCCGTAGCTCAGCTGGATAGAGCAACGCCCTTCTAAGGCGTGGGTCTTGCGTTCGAATCGCAACGGAATCACTTTTATAAAATGCTAATAGGTTCATTGATAACTTGTTAGCATTTTCTTTTTATGATTGTTGCACTACATTTGCACAACTTGCGAATAGGGAAAGAAAAAGCCGGGAAATAATTCCGGCTATATTGTTGTTTTAACCCCACCGCTGATTTTGGGAGATGGGTCGTATTCCGCTTCTCTCCTTCTATTCTCGTCCTCGTCTTTGAGATACTTGTTCCTTATCTCTTTGATGTCATTTGTCATTCCCCATACTTTGAAGAAGAGGATGATTTGTGGTACTCCGAATATTAGGAGTATGATGGTTAGAAAGTCAATCATAGCTTTAATTATTTAGTTTGTTCTTTAATTTGTTGAATATTACTATCTTTGCTTTATAAATCAGTTTGTTATGGAAAGCATATGAAGTTTTTCTTAAAAGGAGTGATAAATACAGCTATTAATATGACACAAAAATTCCAGAAGAATCAGCATAATCAAAAATTTGATCAGTTACTCCCCCACAAATTGGCAATTTCTACAGAAATAATTCTCGAAAGAATCAATTACAGTTTACTACAATTGATAATAAGCCTCGTTAGCCATGACGATTGCATCTTCCAAAGTACCACCACTTTGTTCTACAAATGCAATGACAGCATCTATAAATTCGTTGAAAGAAGCAATATCTTCGCCAGCTGTTTTTTCATTATACTCTTCTTCTGTAAAATCCAAGCTTTCTATTAATTTTGTCTTCATCTTTATTTCAATAATTATTATAGTATTATTATATTCAATACCTTTTTTGCAAAAATAATATATCGCCATGACTTCTTAGCTATTATTTGCAAATAATATTTACCATTGTAATATATTATGGATATTTATTACAAACATGCAAATTTCTTTGGTAACTATAATATAATTGAGTTATGCAACCACACCATTCATTCACAATGCAGCCAACAAATGTATATGTTTTTCTAAATAGGATTTTTCTATTTATATTGATGATATTCAGCCCATTCAGGTTTCATAATGACAGGACAAACAGACAGAATGTTTCTATATAAAAACTAGGCTTCATGACGAAGATATATAGGAAATGATGAAATAAAGATTTATAAAAGGTTACGATATATTTCCAAGACATTACAACCCTAACGGTAGCTTGCAAACATACCAAAGTACAAATAAAGCAGTCCAGGCAACAAGGATAACCAATGAATACCTCCACGTGTATTTAAGTAACGAACCATATGTGGATTGCCTATCGTACTGCTGCATATAAGTCAGCACAAGCGGCATATAAAACATAAACGGAGTAATGGCGTTTGTTGCACTATCACCGATGCGATAAGCACATTGTGTCATATCCGGAGAAACTCCCATGCCGGTCAGAACAGGAATGAAAATGAAAGACATAAATGCCCATTTCGATGTGGAAGATACCATAATGAGGTTTATAAAAGCTGTGAATAGGATGAATAATATCAGTATCCACAAATTATCCAATCGGACTAAAGAAAGCATATTAGCTCCCATTATTGCTATACACTTGTCTAAATGAGAATACTCAAAACAGGCAAACATCTGAGAAGCGAAAAAAGCGATTACAAAATATACACCCAATAACTTCATCGGTTGCGTCAATCCCTCTATCACATCACTATCTGTACGATAATGCCCGGAAGCAAATCCATATATCATTCCCATTAGACCAATACCCAAAGATAGTAAAAACAGAATACCAATGATAAATGGCGAACGAATCAGTCCTCCATTAACTCCTCGCAAAATTCCCCATGATGAAAATGTAGCCCATAAGATAAGTACGGCATAAAGTACCCCCACAATTACAGCCCCTAATAAAGCTCTCTGTTCTTTACGGGATAATTGTTTGTAACCGCGAAAAACATCACTTTCATTATACTTTCCCAAACTTGGCAATAGTTTTTTACGGGTTATATAATAAATAATGAATATTAATAAGAAAGTAGATACACAAAAGAAATAATAGTTACATAGCGGACCGATTCGACTGCCTGATACATTTGTCATATCAGCAGCCTCTTGTGTTGTAGCAGCCAGCATGGGATCAAGTGTACTCAAAAGTATATTAGCGCTATAACCACACGATACCGATACATAGGCAACAATAATTCCGCCTATGGGATGCAACCCTACCGAATGAAATAGTGTTGCGGCGATAGGCAGTAATATAATGTATCCGGCATCTCCCACAACATTAGATAGCAATCCCAAGACAATAACACTGAGTACAATACACCAGGGATTATGCCTTTGGTTACGAAGACCTTTACGAATACACGCGTCTATAAATCCTGAATGCTGGGCAACGCCTATTCCAAACATCGCCACAATAACCAACCCTAACGGGGCAAAACCGGTAAAGTTTGTGACCACATGGCGCAACAACCAACGAATACCTTCCGGGCTCAACAAACTTTGTACCCTTATCTCCTCTCCTGTCTGGGGCAATCGCACATTCAAGCCGTAGACATCGAATATCCACGACAGAAAAATGATTCCCAGGGTCAACAGGAAGAACATTGTTGCAGGATGGGGCATGCACCATTTATTTCTCATAGCTGTTTAGTTTCCAAAGCTGTTATTCATCGTCTGCTTCCAGATTGTCAATATCAAGAATACGCAGTTCAAGTGCACGCACGACAAGACGCGTGGCATTCACCCCTATGCGTTCGGAAGCAGAGAAAAGGCGTCCTACTAAATCATTCTGTCGTTTCTCCAATGACTTCACTCCAAAAGGCATTCCTTTCAGACTGGCAATCATCTCCTTTGTGTAGCCCAAAGCAAGATGACGGAGAAAACGTTCATCATATTCGTCGATATCGTAACAGATGATAGCCTCCTGCCGTTTTGCATCGTTTAGGACAGAAGTCTTAAAACGCTCCACAATTTTTTCCAATATGGGATAATTAAAGACAAGTTTCTTTCCATCCATAACGGCTTGTACATCCGTTTTTGTCAGCAACTCTCCTGTTTTCAGAATGATGCCGTCAGCTCCTGCATCAAGGACATCCACCCATAACTTTTCATTCAATATCTCTCCGGTGAAGATCAATACATACACTCCCGGATAACGTTTAAAAATATTACGGCAAATATCCACACCGATAGTAGTAGAACCACCCAATCCCAAATCCAACAAAACGAGATCAGGCACGCCTGCTTCCATTAAGCTCCAGAATTCCTGTTCTGTCATGGCAGTACCGATAATTTCCGCTTCCGGTATTTCGTGCCGGAATATTTCTTCCGTACCTTTTAGCTCCAATTTTACATCTTCTACAATGATGACTTTGAATTTCTTTGCTTCCATATTTTATTTCTTTTCATCCTTACTTATTCAAATTTACTCTGAAGAGAAACAGTTATTCCCCTCTGCTAAACTTTCTTTATATAACGAGGCAGCGTAAAGTATACGACAAACCCTCCCTTCTCCAACGGTTCTGCATTGATACGACATCCTCTCCTTCCGACAAACTCGTCATGATCGCGAATTATTTGTTTGCATATCAGATATTCCGTACCACACAATTCACCTCTTTCGCCTGTCGTCATACGTGTCAGATTCGGATAAAACAGTTGATTCAGTTCCTCCCTCGTTTTCTCCCGTCGCATATCTGTAAAAAGGAAACGTACAAAATCTTCCTCTACTGCACAAGTCAGGGTGATTTTTCCTGAAACTGGTACTGACAGAGCTTCATCAATTAAGTTCTCCAACAGAAAACGTAATTGGATTACATCTCCGACAACAGACTCATTCACGATCTCCGTTTTGAAAATGACAGGCACAGTAATTCCCTTACGCACTTTACGGAAATACTTTTCCGCAGCTTCCGATAACTCGGATACAGGAATGACAGTACGTCTGAAAGTAACCTCCTCCAGTTGTCGGGACGCGCACTGACTCAAAATGGTGAATACTCCTTTGTAATACTCTATCAGTTCACTAATAGCCGTTACCGTCTCCTGTTCCTCCGCCTCCGATAGTTTACCGGAACGAAGCTTACCTATCAGCTGCTTAATTCTATTAGGATAATAAATTGTTTCATGCTTAATAGTAGACAAGCAATTATCAAGCACCATATTCTGAACATGCAGCAGGCTATCTTCCCACGATGCACGATGTACTTCATCCTGGGCGGTTTCAATATTCCGGTATTTTGTGGCCAATTTTACAACCGCATTAAATATCACAATCGCAACGTAACGGGCTATCAACTCCAGCAGCAAATAATCGCTTTCTTGCTGTGCTTCGTTTCTCACCAAACACAACACTCCTATACACCGGCTGGAGCTCCCGGCTTTTACGACAAGAGGCAACGCCTGCATCCCATTTTCTGCCAGACAGGTTTGTTCTTCGAAACTGCTTTGCATCAGACTTTTCCATGTCGATTTGCTCTCCACCGTTTCTTTCAAAGGGTTGGATGCATACTCCAGTCTATGGGCGGCCTCGTTATAAACAGCGATACTCAACTGTTCTATACCCAATAATTCATTCACTGCATCGAATGCATTGTCCACAATTTGTTGAGGGATATTTTTCAATATATCCTCTTCCCGTTGCAGCATTTCTTCATTTTCAGACGTAGGCATTATGGATGCTGTGAAAATCTGTTTGTTAATTTCTAACACTTGTTCCAAATTCCAACGGTTCACCAATCGCCTGCGAAAATACAGAATATAATATCCCAAGCATAATGCAACCAGTAGGATAGCAACGAGTAAAATGCTCACCATTTTATTGTTGGTGGAGCGTTCCAGTTCGCGACAGAAATATTCCAAAGATTGATCTTCGCCCAGCAACTTGTACAAGGTTGTATATGCGCCATTGTTATAACTGTAATTATCCCATTGTTTCAAAGCAAGGAATGCAACAGCCGCTTCATTCCGAAGATCCAGTATCACATGAAAATCAGAATTAAACATTTTGTTCCACCAATCTAACTCTGCAGGCATGTCATTACCGGTTAATGTCATATAACAGTGCGGTTTTTCGGCATACTTCCCGTAGTGCTCATTCAGGCACATCATTGCAGAATCTATGTATTGCAAAGCCATTGCATATTCACCTTCTACATTACAATAATATGCATCATTGGCATAATCAGAAGCCTGATCCAGCAAAAACTCATATTCTTCCTGAAAAGCTGAGACTAAAGAGTCTGCAGGCACTTCTTGGGACATATCGTTATTAGCTGTCCTACTGCAAGATACCATGCTCAAAGAGAGCACAAGCAACACCGCTTTTATAATTTTGCGTACACCGACCGGTAACCTGAAATAGAAACGGCTTCCTTTTCCTAATGCACTCTCCACATTGAATAAGCATACATTGAAAATCGGATTTGTTTTCTTATATTTCTCGATGATGCCTTTACAATTCATTAATCCAAACCCACTGCCTTTCTTTTTCCGCAATTCTTCCCGGTTGGGTGCATCATTCATGCCGATGGCTTTGGAATCATATATTTTCTCTCCTATGATGTGGGCAACATCTTCCGGAGACAAACCGTGCCCATTATCCTCAACAGATATTTCCACATAATCATTCTCCTTACGGGCGTAAATCTTTATTGTCCCTCCCTTAGGAGTATATTTGCGTGCATTCTCCGCCAATGTATTAATCATAAAAAGAGTCAGTGCCTTATCTGCTTTTACACAAACGTCGGTTGGACTCATTACCAAATCCAACTGCTTCATCTCAAAAGCCCGATTCCCTTTCTTCAACAGCTCAAAGAGTTCGTTCAACTCAAAAGTTTCGATATTTAAACTCAATGTACCCTGCTTCATCTTGATCCACAAAGCTAAAATATCGTTATACTCATTAATCGTAGTAACAAGCTCATCAATATACTGATATTTCACATTCTTGATAACTTCATCATGGATATATCCCAAATGCACCAGTTTATGTACCTCATTCAAGATGCGGTCAATATAAGGATGAATACCATTGACGATAGAAAGGCAAGCCTTTTTAATCAAATTCTGCCGCTTGTTCCCGGCGATATGCTGTTCGTGAATATACCGTTGTTTTTCCAGTCTGCGCTGTTCCTCGCCAAGAGAGATGGAAGTCATTCCGTTGTCCAGTGCCCACTGGACATATGGATTGATTACCTGTATCATAGCCTGCTCATCCTTCCCTATGCGCTGTGCGAAGGCCATCTTTCTATCCTTAATATATATATCTTCTGTTCCGAATAATTTTTTCAGACCGGGACGTATTGCTGTCAGAATAGCATCCGTTATATCTTCTTCGGTCTGTGCGTCAGCGGGGATGGATGCCGTTATTCCCTGGCAAATGTCCAACATGGATTGCAGGCGGTGCAGATGCAGTTTATTACGTGCTTTGGAACGTTTATTAAAGAACCAGAAGAATATCAATACCAGAATGAGTCCCATAATCACAAAGAAAAGCAGCAAGTTCAACTGAGCAGCCTCTTTTTCCAGTGCCTGATAACGGCTCTCCAGTTCTTTATCCTGACGGGTATCTTCCAAAATATCCAAATATATGTTTCTGTTGTAGTCTGAATATTCTTTCATCCCTAATCCGGCATAGGTTACGCTCAATTGTTCACGTATCCTTGAAATCCATTCGGGAACAGTTTTCAGTTTTTGTTGTAGCCATGCCTTCTCCACATATATTGTATCGCGGCGATCATAAGCTCTCAACCAATCCAAGCTGTCATGGCA
>ULXD01040820.1_pt1 | contig 24801 bp, 19 predicted proteins | sample 1960961 | NCBI WGS metagenome assembly ULXD01 (sample SAMEA4835829, study PRJEB28245) | human gut metagenome | biome: gut microbiome; material: fecal sample | place: Denmark | collected 2008 | reverse complement strand
CCCTGCCAGCGCCGTACGTAAAAAAGCAGCAGCCTAAGTGGCCGCTGCCTTTTTAATTTAGGTATCATTTTTACAGATGATAACGCTTTTCAGTCACGGCGCGCGCTTGCGCAGTCGCCGCTGTGCGGCTTCTCCTGCGCTGCGTCCGGACGCGCCTTACTCTGCAGATTGCGGCTCGGGTCAACCGTAAGCGGCTTTATGCATAACTGTTATTATGCGCAAGGGCAGCAGAGCTGCCACGCTAAAGCGTCCCATAATAACGAGTTATGCAAAATCCGCCTTTCATTGTTTTGCGTTCCTCGCCGCTTATATTTTCATAGGTATTATCTGACCTCACTATATTCTACGGCTCTTATATCGAAATGTACGAAGCCGTCTGCGCTGTATATGATGACACCGCAAGTATTTGCTGGGGCTATACTGCGAAGCTCGCCTGCAAGGCTATATACATCTCCGTCAGCTGGAACAATATCAGCCGCTTGTCCTTTGGTATGATAACTATTTGTAACACCGCCGACTTCTGAATTATGTTTTTCGCATCGGTATCCACTGGTTATTTTCAGGGCGCATTCTCGGCGCGCCCTGACTACATCTAAAATAGATATTAAAAGTGGGTCTACTTCGCCGCTGCCACAGCATTTGCAGGTAAATTCGTCGCTCTTAAAATATTTGTGCATTGCTTACACACTCCTATGCTATAATAATAATAGGAGATGATAAAAATGTTAGAAAAAATTGTTATTGATGATTTGACAGTTACAGATGGAAACACTGATCAATGCGAAATTGATGAAATAGATATGGATAATATCCATACTTCAGAGATAGGAGAGCAGGTAATTTTTAAGGAGTAAGAAAAAGTAGTTTAGATCTAAGGTACCATTTTGTTGAGGTCAACAAAACAGCACGGTCCCCGTAGTTGCGGAGCGAAGCGAAGCCGCAAACCTACGAAAAAACAAAAAACAAAATTAAAAATGTTACGCAGCTGCGGCTGCGTAAAAATGGATTATGATAGCACCGGCAATGCGCCGATACTCTCATAATCCATTTTGCTTTTATTAGGATAAAATTGTATAGTCGATAGTACGATAACGTGCTTCGACAGCTACGGATAATGCAGAGCCGCCGTAAACGAATACATTAGCGGCAATAATTGCTGTCATTGCTGCTTTGGCTTCTTCTGCTGTGATATCTTCACGCGGCTCTGCGATACTAATTGTTTTTTTCTCTCCGCCGCCGTCTTTGAAGACGAGTTGCAAAACTTTTTCCATAATGCTGTAATTACCTCCTTTATTATAAAATATCTGTTGTCAGTCCAATAACTCATGATTAAGCCTCCTCAAGATCGGCAGTAACAGTAAGCTTGGTAGTAATTACCGCGCGATCAGATAAACTGCCAATGGCAGTGCCAACATCATAAAGTCCTTTATCGGTGGCGGACAAGCTGACATTGCCATAACTAAGAGTGGCTGTTTTGACAGCGCCGCTGGAGGTAACACCATCATTAACCACCAAACCAAGGCGCATACCAGTAGTATTTCTCGTAATAGCCAAATTATTTTCTCCTTTCTGATTATATAATAATCTAAATAATATTTTTGTACGAAATGTACAAAAATATTATATCACGGTTTCCATTTCAAATAAAGACAAATGTATATTATAGGAAGAAAAAATAAATTTTAGAATTATAAAATAGGGTATCGTATTATATAAAATAGAAAATAGTCATAATTTTTGTTATCGGACATTAAAAGTTTTAATAATTTTAAATCTTTTTGTAAAATTATATTTTGTATCAATTTACAAAAAGACAGAGATGAACATTTTTTTATAAACCTTAGTTCAGCATAAAACTACAATTATATTATTATAGTAGATATCACAGCGCGGCGGGAAAGCTGCCTTAGATTTGTAGATAGCATTCACATAAGCAAAATTATAGGAGCGCTGATAAGCGAAGCTGTATTTTCTGAGCGCCAGCAGCGTCGTATAATTTCTCGGCTTATGTGATAAGCGAATAAGAACCCGCCGCGCAATCTGTAGCGTAGCCGCAGGTGCAGGCGTGCGTGCGAAGCAGCAAGTATCAGCGCAGCTGCTGGCACGCCGAACCAAGGCGGAAATCATGCAATCAGACATAGTGTCGGATTGTATACAAACCAACATAATGTCTGAAAAATATCGTTAATACTTGCCGACGGCCGTGTTGCGGTTTATAATCTTTATGTAACTGCTTTACATAATATATATTATCGGACGTAAAGTGAAAATTGGTAAATTTCGTTGTAGATAGTTGTTGAAGAATAATTTCATTAAACGAACAATTGCAAACAGATGTTTTGACATTCTTACCTGTTCCTGATATAATAGAAACAATTAGAATAGAAATAAATGAACTTACTATCTTTAGAAATTTTTTGAGTATATGATGATTGGAATTGGAGGCTGGTTTTATGGCAAGAAGAGCACGTTTCAGCGATTTTGATGGAGTTATTACAGAGGAAATGCTTTCCGATCGGCAAAGAGCTATTTTAGATTTCATTCGTGAGCACGTTTATGCTAAGGGATATCCTCCTGCAGTACGTGAAATTGGTAAGGCAGTGGGTTTATCTTCAAGTGCCAGCGTACACACTCATCTGCATAAATTAGAAGAATATGGTTTTTTGCAAAGAGATCCAGCCAAACCACGCGCTATAGAATTGACCCAAGACAGCAGCTGGCGGCAGAAAACGGTAGTTCCTGTTCCTTTGGTTGGCAAAGTCACTGCAGGGCAACCTATTCTGGCAGTTGAAAATGTTGAGGAGACCTATCCCATTCCACTAGATTTGCTTGGCTGTCAAGAAGATGTTTTTATGTTATCTGTTTCTGGAGATAGTATGATCAAAGCTGGTATACTTGATCATGATTACATTGTTGCCAGAAAGCAAAATTTTGCTAATAATGGAGATATAGTTGTTGCTCTTATTGATGGTGAAGAAACAACAGTTAAGCGTTATTTTCGTGAATTGCGTTCAATTCGTCTACAACCAGAAAATGATGCCTATACTCCCATAACAGGTACTGATAATATTCAGGTTCTTGGTAAGGTAATAGCAGTATTCAGAATGCTGTAATGTCTATAATGCGCCAAATAAATACCATAAAGACAGCTATATGATGTCATATAGCTGTCTTTATTTTCTGAGATAATTAAAAAGCAGATAAGAGGAACAATAAAAATCCTCTTATCTGCTTTTTAATTGATATAAAATTTGAGTTTTTATTTCTCCCCTACCATTTTTGCAGCTGACATAATTGCAATACGCCCGTGCTCAAAAGTAAGTCCTCCTTGAAAATATACATTATAAGGTTCACGGCAAGGGCCATCAGCACTTAATTCTATTGATGCGCCTTGTACAAAAGTCCCCGCTGCCATAATTATTTCATCTTGATAGCCGGGAATTATTGCAGGAACAGGAACAACATGTGCATCAACTGGTGAATTTTTTTGTATGGCTATACAAAAATTACATAAACGCTCTTTAGTTTCCAAACGAATAGTCTGAATTATATCACTGCGTCTATCATTTGCAGAAGGAGTAACCTGATAACCCAGGCGTGAAAATACTGCAGAAGCAAAAATTGCTGTTTTAACAGCTTGCAAAACTATATGCGGAGCTAAGAATAAGCCCTGGTATAATTCTCTGGCCGTATCTCCAAGTGTAGCCCCCATTTCTCCGCCTAATCCTGGAGCGGTTAATCTATATGACGCAAGTTCTACTAAATCCTTTCGGCCAACAATATAACCGCCAGTAGGTGCAAGACCGCCTCCAAGGTTTTTGATAAGAGAACCGGCCATTAGATCAGCTCCAACTTCTGTTGGTTCTTGTTTTTCAATAAATTCACCATAACAGTTGTCAACAAAACAAATAATATCAGGCTTTATTGCTTTTGCTGCTTTACAGATCGTTCCTATTTCTTCAATTCTTAACGTTTTACGCACACTACTGTAACCGCATGAACGTTGAATATGTATCATTTTTGTTTTAGCAGTAATTGCAGCTGTAATTTTTTCAAGATCAATTTGTGAACCAATCATGGGGATTTCTTTATAGACTACGCCTAAGTCAGTAAGAGAGCCAGGGGTTTTTACAGGTACGCCTATGATAGTTTGCATTGTGTCATATGGAGCTCCTGTAGCAGCGATTACTTCATCGCCTGCTTTCAAAACTCCGAGTAACGCAACGGCTAATGCATGAGTCCCTGAAACAAACTGAGATCGTACCAATGCCGCTTCCGTTTTAAAAATATCAGCATATATTTCATCTAATTTTTCTCTGCCAACATCGGAATAAGCATATCCAGTAGTTGGTTTTAAATAAAAATCTGATACCATATGCTTTCTAAAAGCTTGCATAACCTTTTCTGTATTATACAAAGCTGCTTTTTCATAGCTTTCAGCAGCATGTAATACTTCTAATAATGCTTCCTCTTCTATTTTTTTAAAATCAGTCATTTACGTATAGTCCTCATATTATAAATTTTTCGAAATCCTCTAACTGTTCTGATGCCAGACGTACCTTCATAAAAGTACCGTTTTCTTTATATTCTTGTTCTAAAACAGTACCTATAGTATGTAGTTTAGCAGCTTTTTCAGATTCTGTATATGGAATAAGCAGAGTGACTTCTATAGATTTTAATTTCAGATTTTCTGAAATCAGAGCAAGGAGTTCTTCGATACCAATGCCACTCTTAGCCGATATACAAACACTATTTTCTTGCTGTGCTAAACGCTGTGCCAAAGCATTTTCAGAGGGGAGTTTATCTATTTTATTGTAAACGGTGAGTATTGTTTTATTTTGTGCACCTATTTGTTCTAAAACCTTATAAACAGCATCACTTTGTTCCTGGTATAATTCATGGCTCACGTCAATGACATGCAGCAATAAGTCTGCCTCAGCGACTTCTTCTAAAGTAGATCTGAATGCTGCAACTAATTGATGAGGCAAACGTTGTATAAAACCAACAGTATCAGTAAGTATTGCTTCGTGCTTGTCTGGTAATATTAACTGACGTGTAGTAGGATCAAGAGTTGCAAACAATTGATCTTTCGCATAAATATCAGACTGTGTTAATAAATTTAGTAATGTAGATTTACCTGCATTAGTATAACCAACAAGACTTATTGAAGGAACTTGGTTTTTGGCGCGCTTAATCCTATGCAAAGTCCGGACAGCGCGAACTTTTTCTATGGAGTCTTTGATAAAAGCTATACGATCGCGAATACGCCGTCTATCAACTTCTAATTTTGTTTCGCCAGGACCGCGGGTACCAATACCGCCGCCTAAACGTGATAAAATAAGTCCTTTACCCATAATTCGCGGTAGATTATATTGCAGCTGTGCTAATTCTACTTGTAATTTTCCTTCATTAGTACGAGCCCGCTGGGCAAAAATATCCAAAATTAAAGCTGTTCTATCAAGAATACGAACACCCATTACCTGTTCTATATTTCTTTGCTGCGCCGGTGTCAGTTCATCATCAAAAATGCACAGATCAATATTTTCCTGTTGTGCATACAAGGCCAGCTCCTGTACTTTTCCTTTTCCTATAAAAAATGCCGGATCCGGTTTAGCACGACGTTGAATAAAACGGTTCACTACTACAGCACCTGCTGTATCCGCAAGCTGCTTTAACTCTTCAAGCGAATCTTCAGCAGTCCAACCGCCTTTTATCTGTCCCCAGTCCATACCAACTAAAATGGTTTTCTCTGCTGCTACTGCTAAACTGGAACTACTTGTTTGCTTGTCTAAAATCCGCTCTATTGTATTGATTACATTAAGAAAATTAATAGCTTCTGCTTCTTCCAGAGAAAAAGGCCCATATTCATCGCAGATAAACTGTTCTTCTTTGTCAAGCCCAACTATCATGCCAAAAGAAATTATGGACTGCGTGTAATCAGGTGCGGTAACACCTATTGTAACCATAGCATCGAATTTATTATTTTTTAACGCTGAAAAATCAACTCCACTCAACACTGGATTACCATTTGGATGAGTGTGGACACAACGGATTCCACTTAATCTGCCAATACCTCTGCGACCTTCTACTGCTGGCAGTTCTACACTGTCATTACCACCGATTACAATATTAGTTATTTGCCCGCTTCTAGAAATATAAAGAGAGATTTCTCTGTTTATAAATTCTGTAATATCAGCTAATTTTAAAGCTAATTCCGCAGAAATGAGCTGCCCTAAAGGCACTTGTACATCGTACAAAGCAATTAATTCATTCAAAACAGAATCCCGTATTCCTTTTTTGTTACCTAAAATTTCACGCATGATTTACACCTTAAAGAGCAGACATGGTATTTTACCATATCTGCTCTTCCTTTTCTTACAATTACTGACGAACGCGTGCCGGCTCGACATTTATTTTATAGCCTTTAATCGTGTTTTTGTGCATTACACCCAAAACTTTTTCGGCCATATCTTCTGGTACTTCTACAAAGGTAAACTTGTCATAAATATTGATCAACCCTACTTCTTTGGCAGGAATATCAGCTTCAATAGCAATAGTGCGAACTATATCCTGAACAGTAACTTTTTGGCTGCGTCCAATATTCATGAAAAGACGAACCATGCCAGGACGACCACCAGTATTACTTAAATCTTTCGCCAGAATATCTTCAGGCGAAGCTTCTAAAGCTTTATTACCTTCCTGCATCAGTTTTAACGCAGCAGCAACCACATCTTCAGCATCATATTCTTTTAATAAGCTTGCTGCAATAGGCATATAATCATGATAGTTAGACTGATCCAGCACACTCTGCATTTTGGAAACGATCATTTCACGCTGACGCTCAATAACATTGGCTGTAGTCGGCAATTGACGACGTGTTATTTTGGTTTTAGTAGTGCGTTCGATAAGTTTCAACTGACGGAATTCACGCGGCGTAATAAAGGTCATAGCAACACCAGTATTACCTGCACGGCCGGTACGTCCAATACGATGAACATAGCTTTCCGGATCCTGAGGAATATCAAAATTGATAACATGAGTAATATTATCAATATCTATGCCGCGGGCAGCGACGTCCGTAGCGATAAGAATATCAGCTGTTCCGTCACGGAATTTCTTCATAACACGATCACGTTGAGTTTGGCTTAAATCGCCATGTAAACCTTCAGCCATATAACCGCGGCTTCCCAATGCAATAGCCAGATCATCAACACCTTTTTTAGTGCGGCAGAAAATAATCAGCTTACCATCTATTTCTGCATCAAGCAAACGACATAAACCTTCGATCTTATCCTTAGTTTCAAAATAATATTGATCGATAAGCGGAACTGTGAGTTCCTCTTTGCTGATCGTAACATTTTTAGGAGCCTTCATATATTTTTTTGTGAGGCTTAGGATCGGTCTTGGCATAGTTGCTGAAAACAACAATGTTTGACGTTCTGCAGGAAGATTTTTCATAATTTCTTCCATATCGTCTACAAAGCCCATATCCAACATTTCATCAGCTTCATCCAGGACTAAAAATTTAATATGATCAAGTTTGATAGTTTTACGGTTTATATGATCAATCAAACGGCCTGGAGTACCAATAACTATTTGCACGCCGCTGCGTAAAGCTCTGATCTGACGGTCGATAGGCTGTCCGCCATAAACAGGTAATGCTTTAATTTTAGAAGTACGTCCAATTTTACCGATCTCTTCTGCAACCTGGATTGCCAGTTCACGGGTTGGAGTCATAATCAGAGCTTGAATATGGCGATGATCGGTAATACTTTGTACGACCGGAATACCAAAGGCGGCTGTTTTACCAGTACCAGTTTGTGCCTGACCTATAACATCGCTACCCTCTAGTACTAAAGGAATAGTTTGCTCCTGGATCGGAGACGGTTCTTCAAAACCCATAGCTGTTAAAGATGCTACGATTTTTTTATCCAGCAGTAAGCTGCCGAACATTTCTTGTACATTAGTTGTCATTGTTTAAATTTCCTCATTTCTTCTTGCTTTTATTTTATCTATCACCATAGAAATAGCCGTTAACGCACTACGCAGTTTATTTTCAGTTCTGGTTCCGCCGAAAAGATGTTTCACACAATGTACGTCATTGCCATCAGCTACAGCCATATAAACTAAGCCTACAGGTTTTTCTTCTGTGGCACCACCAGGACCTGCAATACCAGTGATACCTACACCATAAGTTGTTCCAAAAAGATCTCTCACTCCGGACGCCATCTCACAGGCAACCTGTTCGCTGACAGCGCCGTATTTTTCTAAATTTTCCGCAGATACGTTGACCAGTTTTTGTTTGGCCATATTGCTGTAAGTCACAACACTGCCCAAAAGATATTCACTGCTGCCAGGAATATCAGTGATCATGCTGCTGGCTAAACCTCCTGTACAGGATTCCGCAAAGGCAATCGTACTACCGCTTTTTAATAGTTCCTGACCAAGATATTCTGCTAAAGAAGCATCATCAACGCCATAAATAAATTTACTTAACCGTTCATAGATTTGTGCTTCTGTACCGGAAATCAAGGCTTTGGCTTCTTCAACATCGGACGCTTTAGCTGTAATACGAACAATAATTTCACCGCGGCGAGCATAAATGGCAATGGTAGGATTACTTTGTGAAGTGATAATATCATCAAGCTGCGCTGCAACAGATGATTCTCCAATGCCACGCATTTTTAAAATACGCGAATAGACTATACCTTGTTGAGCATAACGCTGCATAAGTAACGGTAAAAAGCGCTGTTCACATACGTAATTTAATTCTGACGGAGGTCCAGGCAGCAAAACAATCAGCTTGCCATTATGTTCTAATACCAAACCCGGCGCAGTTCCAACTTCGTTGATTAAAATTTCTGCACCTAAAGGAACCATTGCCTGTTTATCATTATTAGATGACATACAAAGACCTTTTTTAACAAAAAAACTATTAATCCTATCCCATGTATCTAAATCCAGATACATTTCCAGTCCCAGCATATCAGCAATAACTTCTTTAGTGATATCGCCTCTTGTAGGGCCAAGACCACCTGTAGTAATAACGATATCCGCTCTCTCTAAAGCAATTTCTAAAACGCTTCTCAACCTGGTCTCATTATCGCCAACAGTCGTCTGATAAAGCACATCATAGCCTAGTTTATTTAATTGTCGTGATAAGTACTGAAAATTAGTATTAAGTATTTCTCCCAACAGCAGCTCAGTACCTGTATTTACAACTTCAACGATCATTTGTTTTGCCCCCTTGCTGGCAAATTAAATTCTCTCTCCTACCATTTCGTAGGTGAAACCCTGTAAAATTTTTACTTTAATAAACTCACCTGCTTGAACATTTCCTGCGTTTTCGACAAAAATACTGCCATCAATATTAGGAGCTTCTTTATATGAACGACCAAAAACAAGATCAGGGTTTTCCTCATCGCAACCTTCAACAAGTACTTCTAAAATCATATCTTCCATATTATGATGCATATCTTCTGATATCTGTGCCTGTAAAGACATTAATTCATGAAAACGTTCTTCCTTGATTTGCGTATCTATCTGTTCTGGCAAATCAGCTGCTACAGTTCCTTCTTCTTGGGAATAAGAGAACACACCGGCATTGTCGAAACGCTGTGCTTCAACAAAAGCTTTTAATTCTTGGAAATCAGCTTCTGTTTCTCCAGGAAAACCGACAATAAATGTAGTTCTGATAGTAATGCCTGGTATACGCTGCCGTAATTTGTTTAGCAATGCCTCAACTTCTGATTTAGTATCATAGCGATTCATGCTGCTGAGCAATCTATCGCTGGCATGCTGAAGCGGAAGATCCACATATTTGCAAACCTTATCCAAGCTGGCGAAAGCTTCAATCAAATCGTCAGTAAAATTATTTGGATAACAATACATGACCCGGATCCATTTAAGGCCTTCCAGTTTATTAAGTTCAGACAAGAGCTCCGGCAGGCGCAGTTTACCGTAAAGATCTTCACCGTATCTGGTTGTATCCTGTGCAACAACTATCAGCTCTTTAACACCCTTATCAACTAATGCTTTGGCTTCGCCAAGCACTTGTTCAAACGGTTTGCTGACATAAGATCCACGTAATTTGGGGATGATACAGTAAGAGCAGCAATTATCACAGCCTTCGGCAATTTTTAAATATGCCATATAATCAGGAGTTGTTAAAATACGCGGTGCCGGGATTGGCGCCAGTTCTGCTTTTTTCAGAGACTCCAGCATAATGAACCGCTCTCCATGAGTGACCCTTTGGATAACATAAGCAATATCTTCATAGCATTCAGTACCTATAACGGCATCTGCTTCAGGAATATTTTCTAAAAGTTCTTCTGCATAACGCTGCCCTAAGCAGCCGGTAATAATCAAATATTTACAGGTCCCTGTTGTTTTATACTCCCCCATTTGTAAAATAGTATTAATAGATTCTTCTTTGGCAGATTCTATAAAACCACAGGTATTTATAATAATCAAATCTGCTTCTGCAGGATCGTTAGTAATTGTTATCTGCTGTTCATGAATCAATCCCAACATTGTTTCAGAATCAACGAGATTCTTAGGACAGCCGAGACTTACTAAGCCTATTTTCACGTTTGTTCCTCCATCTATTTTACTGCAAATCTAGCCGACTGCAGCCATTTATTTGTTAAAATCTCCTGTTGTACCAGAGTATTATAAGCAGTATTAAGCCATAATTTTTCAGGCTGCTCAATATGATTACCGTTTAAACCATTGGATAGTAAAAACATATAACCTGTATTTTGCTCCAACGCAACTTTCTGCGGTGCCGATGACATTAAAAGCCAGTCTCTGAACATTTGTGCATCCTCATATTTTTTAGAAGCAGCATCAACGGCTACCCCATATAAGCTTACAGGAGTCCCTTCACTGGGAAAGACGATATATGCAGGAAAATCATTTTCCAAATATTTGAATACGTAGCTGCGCCGAGTAATAGCCAAGTCTGCATCACCAACAGTGGTCAGGCGAATTGGTGTGAAAGGAAAGCGGGAATATTGAGGAATTTGTCTGTTAAGACCTCTGAAATATGCCAGGCTTTTTTCCTCGCCTCGAACACTTGCAAAAGCAGCTAAAAAGTTACGCGTATTTGCCGAATCGGAAAGATTTTCCATAGCCACACGCACATTTTGAAGCTTAATGATATCCTGCCAACTCAAAATATTTTCCTGACCGTATTTTCTGGCATAACTTTGATTAACCAAAAAAACTACAGGGTCATAAAAGACACCGAACCATTGACTTTGTTCATCTTTAAAAACAGACGGTAATAAATCTCCAGCCTCACTTAAAATGGCATACAAACGTTGCTGTTTACTTAAAAGCTGCAGTTCATTATGCTCTAAGAGATACAAATCAGGTAATTTTCCCTGTTCTCTTTCTTCCGGCAGTAATAGTTTTATCACAGCATTCCGATCAGGGTCATTATTATACTCGCTGATTAAAGCCTGTAGAAAACTGTTATCTAAATTAGAATATAATAATAATTCAGTTTTTCCATGCACCGCTATACTTGTTTCATTTTTGTCAGAATCAAAAATAAACCAGGCTATACATGCAAACATCAGAGCAATGATTAACAGTATTTTTTTTTGAGGCATCTTTAACCTCCTGTTTTACCGCCGTTTGTTAATTTTAGGGTTAAATGCAATTTTGCTGTGTCGTGCTTTTGGATTATGGGAAGAAGATATTTTCAGTAAACATTTCGCATCATCACCAATAAGGTCACCACGATTAGTCTGCTGTAAAGCTTCTTTAACCAACTGACGGTTTTTAGGATTTTTATATTGCATCAGAGCACGCTGCATCGCTTTATCATGAGGACTACGGGCAACAAAAACCTTTTTGCCAGTTTCAGGATTGATACCGGAATAATACATTGCTGTCGATGCGCTTCCTGGAGTTGGAATAAAATCCTGCACCTGTTCAGGCTGATGTCCGATATCCCTCAAAAATTCACTTAACTCAACTGCATCACGCAGAGTACAGCCGGGATGACTGGAGATAAAGTAAGGTACTAAAAACTGTTTGAGGCCTATTTCTTGATTTTTCTTATTAAAAGCACGCATAAACTTTAGATAAACAGATTTACCAGGCTTGCCCATATTAGATAAGGCATGTTCTGCTACATGCTCTGGAGCAACTTTTAATTGCCCGCTGACATGGTAACGACATAATTCATCTAAGAAACGATCATTTTTGTCTGCTAACAAATAATCGTAACGGATACCGGAACGAACGAATACTTTCTTTATTCCAGAAAGCGCACGAACTTTTTGCAGCAGTGCTATATAATCGCTGTGGTCAGCATCAAGATTAGGACAGGGTTTGGGAAACAGACACTGCCTGTCGCGACAAACTCCTACTTTTAATTGCTTGGCACAGGAAGGATGTCTGAAATTGGCAGTCGGACCGCCAACATCATGTATATACCCCTTAAAATTTGGCAATTCAGTGATTTTTTTTGCTTCCCGAACAATAGATTCATGGCTGCGTGTCTGAATGATTCTTCCCTGATGGGAATGAATAGCACAGAAAGAGCAACTCCCAAAGCAACCACGGCAGCTGATAACACTAAACTGTACCTCCTCTATTGCAGGCACTCCTCCGTATTTTTCATAAGCAGGATGATAAGTACGCATATAATCCAAATCATAAATAGCATCCATTTCTTCCTGTGACAAAGGAAATGGTACTTGATTTTGAACAACAAATTTTTTGCCGTTCTTTTGGACAACAATCTTCCCGGAAAAGGGATCCTGTTCTTTACTTTGCAGATTATAAGCTTTAGCAAACGCTTCCCTGTCTTTTAATATATCTTCTAATGAAGGTAATTCAATAAATTCATCTAACGCTTGCAAATCATCTGCTAAATAAGCTGTACCCCGCACATAATGGATATCTTCGATAGTAGCTCCGCCAGCTAAATAGTCAGCAATTTCAACGATCTGCTTTTCACCCATACCATATATCAAAAGGTCGGCATTGCTTTCGACTAAGATGGAAGGCAAAATTTTATTTTCCCAATAATCAAAATGCGCAAATCTGCGCAAACTGGCTTCAATGCCTCCGATAATAACCGGCATTTCCGGCCATAAGCGTTTTATTTGCTGCGAGTAAACTACAGTAGCATGATCAGGGCGCTTCCCCATCTCTCCGCCAGGTGTATATGCATCTTTTTTTCTTGGTTTTTTAGCCGCAGTATAGTGGCAAAGCATCGAATCAAGATTTCCACCTGAAATAAGCACTGCCAGACGAGGCTTGCCCAGCACCTCAAAATTTTTCAGCTTGCGCCAATCTGGCTGACACAACAGTGCGACTTTATAACCCTGCGCTTCTAATACACGACAAATAACAGCCGGTCCAAAAGAAGGATGATCAACATAGGCATCGCCGCTGATAAACAAAAAATCTATTTGTTCCCAACCACGGGCATTGATATCTTCCTGGGAAATCGGCAAAAATTCTTTCATTAGGATTTATAGCCTCCGATATTATTTCTTATATTCTTTAATGACAACTCCATCAACTTTTTCAGCTGGAGCAGGCTTTCCGTTAACAGCAATCTGCATTGCCTTGATGTTGCCATATTTTACAATAATTTTTTTGTCAGCAGAGAAGTTTTTTTCCTGATTGCTTACTAAAGTTCCTTCAAAAACTTTTTCTCCATCTACAGTAACTTCTACCCAGCATCTGTCATTACAAAACATATAGAGATTTAGATTGTTTTTATCAGGAACAGCTTGCTTCTGCTGTACTTGCTTATTGTCAGCAGGCGCTTTCTGTGCTTTAGCAGCAGCCGCTTGTTCAGCGCGTTCTTTGGCTTTTTTTGCATCTGCTTCTATTTTTGCTTTTTCCTGCTCAGGTATTTCATTGCTTTTGGCAGTATCATCACTTAAAGCTGATTGTTTTGGTGTCACAATATTTTCCGGCTGATCACTGCTGCTGAATAAGAAAATATAACCGGCAGCAGCAATTATAACTAACAACACAAATGACAGCAGATAAGTAAAAATATTCGAAGAATTTTTTTGCGGTTTTAGATGAGGAGAAACGCTTATTTTAGAAGTTGTACGGATTTCAGCAGGTTTTATTTCTTCTGGATCAACACCTGCACAGGCAGCTTTGTAAAGCGTAACTAATTCTGGACCGTTGAGCCCCAGATAATTACCATAGGTACGTATTATTCCTTTAGTAAAAACATCACCTGGAATTTTAGCGTAGTCACCTGTTTCAATAGCCGCTAGATAGATTTTTCGGATACTGGTAGCTTCTTCTACCTGCTCTAAAGAAAGTCCTTTATCAAGTCTGGTATTTTTTAGAATTTCTCCTATATTATCCATAAGCTTACCCTCCTCTATCATATTTATTGCGCTGTAAAAAAACGTTCTTCTATTTCATGACGCGACATAATTAATTCGCGGGGTTTGCTGCCAACAGACTGACCTACGATACCAAGTTCTTCCATACAATCAACTAAGCGTGCAGCACGCGTATAACCAATTCTGAATTTACGCTGCAGCATTGAAGAAGATGCCTGACCAGTATCCATGACTAAACGGACTGCATCTTCAAAAAGTTCGTCACTCATCAGATCGTTGCCATTTTCAGATGCTGCGTTAGAACCTTTAGTATCACTTTCTAACACCTGCTGAGTAACTTCTTCTGAATATTCGACTGGTATGGATTGCTTCTTGATAAAATCAACAATCTTATTTAATTCTCCATCACTCACAAAAGCACCTTGTACACGTACAGGTTTATTTGTACCGATAGGATAAAAAAGCATATCGCCTTTGCCCAATAGCTTTTCAGCACCGCCCATATCCAAAATAGTACGGGAATCGGTCTGTGAAGAAACAGCAAAAGCAATACGTGAAGGAATGTTTGCTTTTACAATTCCTGTGATAACATCAACAGACGGACGCTGAGTTGCCAAAATAAGATGGATACCAGCAGCGCGGGCTTTTTGAGCCAAACGCAGAATAGCATCTTCTACATCTACTTTAGCCACCATCATCAAATCTGCTAATTCGTCAATAATAATTACGATAAAGGGCATTTTTTCCGCGGCCTGTGCATTATAGCTATTGATTTCCCGCACATGATTATCAGCAAAAGCCTTGTAACGGCGTTCCATCTCGGCAACAGCCCAATGTAAAGCTGAAGCAGCTTTTTTGGAATCAGTAACAACAGGAGTCAGTAAATGCGGAATACCATTATAATTAGAAAGTTCAACAACCTTAGGGTCAACTAAAATCATTTTGACTTCTTCAGGACGGGCTTTGTATAAAATACCGGCAATGATCGTATTGATACATACAGATTTACCGGAACCGGTAGAACCGGCAACAAGCATATGAGGCATTTTAGAAAGGTCTACCGTAATAATATTACCACTGATATCCTTGCCAAGACCTACACAAAGTTTTGACTCTGTTTTACGAACTAAATCGCAGTCGACTACCTCCCTGAAAAATACCGGATCATTTTTTCGGTTCGGGACTTCAATACCGATGGCAGCTTTGCCTGGTATCGGCGCCTCAATGCGAACACCTGAGGCGGCAAGTTTGAGCGCTATATCGTCTGCTAAGTTTACTACTGAACTTACTTTAACGCCAGGAGCAGGTTCCAGTTCAAATCTGGTGACGGAAGGACCGCGGGTAACAGCGACGACGCTGGCGCGAACGCGGAAATCTTCAAGTGTCTGTTCTAAAATAGCACATTGTTCTCTGATATCCTCTTCGGTATGCTTATCTTTGGAAACATACGGAGGATTAAGTAACTCCAAAGGTGGAAACAAGTATGTACTTGCTTCTGCTGCCGGCAGAGTTTCTATTTTTACTTTTTCACTGACAGCCTTTTTAGGAGCAGGGCTGGCAGCAGCAGTATTTTTATCAGCAGTATCAATGATCTTTATATCGCCAGGAGTCTGATTTTTGTAAGGATTAAGAAAATCATGCTCTGGCATTTGTACTGCTGTTTCCTTTGGTTTATTAAAATCTATAATCGGCCTTGTAATAATATGAGGCTCATTTTTCTCAGCAACAGGAAATTCTTCGATAAATGGCTGTTCATCATCAAAAAACGCTTCTTCATCTTCAGCTTTACTTTCATTTTTGCCAACAGCTTTTCGAATGATCTGTTTAAACTGGCTTTCTTTTTTGATTCCTGAAGTAAAGCCTGCAAAATCATCACTGTTGTAAGGATTAACAGTGTTCAAAACTTCCATATTCTTAAAATCAGAAGTTTCAGCAGTAGTTTCATTATCTGAATTTTGATAAGTTACAATATTTTTAGCTTTTCTACCAGCTGTTTCTGCCGAAGCCTTTAAAGACAATTTCCCCGTTAATAAAACGCTGCAGATGATACCTGCAATCAAAATTATCAATGCTCCAGCTGTTCCTGACAGACGTCTTAATGCTAAAAGAAAAGCTCCGCCCAATAGACCGCCACCTTCTTTAAGCTGTTCAGGAACCAGCTCTTCCCCTACAGGTACAAAAACATGATGAGCTGTGCCTAAAAGGCACAGCATCAATAATGTTAGGGCTAATCCTTTTTTTGAAAAACCAATTCCCTTGTGGGAAAAAGAAAATCTAATACCAAGAACTATGCAGGCGAGCGGAAACAAAAATGCTCCTTTACCTAAAGTATAGTTCATAACTTTATCTATAAAAGCACCTATTGTTCCTGTAGGAAGCCCAAAATAAGCTGCTGCTGCAAAACATCCTAACGCAAGCAAAAGAACGCCGCTTATTTCCAAACGACTGTTATTCTGTTGTTCCGTACGTTCTGCTTTGGTTCTTCTCAAATTAGGCACCTCATTTACAACATTAGATCTCCATTATAATAGGCAAAATCATCGGTCTTCTGCGTGTTTTTTCGTATAAAAATCTGCCAAGTGAATCGCGGACAGCAGATTTTATAACAGACCATTCAGAAACATTGCTCTGTTCGCATTTATCAAGAGCCTGCTGAACTTTCTCTTTAGCAGTTTCCATCAAGCCCTCTGCTTCACGCACATAAACAAAGCCGCGAGAAACTATATCCGGACCGGAAACTACAGTGCAGGTATCCTTATCGATAGTAACGACAACTATCATGATACCATCCTGGGACAGCTGTCTGCGGTCACGCAGAACGATATTGCCAACATCACCTACGCCGAGTCCGTCTACAAGTACTTTACCGGAAGGGACGCGGCCATTGATACCAATACTATTGCGTGTCAATTCAATGATCGAACCGTTTTCGCCTACGACGATATTCTCGCGCGGCATACCCAGACTGCCTGCAAGCTGTGCATGCTTGATCAAATGCCTGTATTCGCCATGCACAGGAATGAAAAATTTAGGACGCACCAGATTGTGCATCATTTTGATTTCTTCCTGACTGGCATGACCTGAAACGTGTACGCCATTGCTTTTTTCATAAATAACATCGGCACCAAGTTTATACAAGTGGTCTATTGTTCTGGAAACCAGCTTTTCATTGCCTGGAATAGGTGTTGCGGAAATAATAACAGTGTCTCCGGGAACAATATCAACTTTTTTATGATCGGACATAGCCATTCTTGTTAAAGCAGACATAGGCTCTCCCTGGCTGCCGGTAGTAATGATAACTATTTTATCAGGAGTATAGTTGTTGCTCTCATCAATGTCGATCAGTACGCCTTCAGGTATTTTTAAATACCCTAATTCCATGGAAATATTTACTACATTTACCATGCTGCGCCCGATAACTGCTACTTTACGTTTATAACGAACAGCGCTGTCAACTACCTGCTGGATGCGATGTACGTTTGACGAGAAGGTAGCGACAATAATACGGTTTTTGGCATAACGGAATTCATCATCAAAAGTTTGCCCGACTATTTTTTCACTTTGTGTATAACCGGGGCGTTCGGCATTGGTACTGTCAGCCATTAAAGCCAGTACACCCTGATCACCGAACTCTGCAAATTTATTAAATTCAGTTACCTGTCCATCTACAGGAGTCTGGTCAAATTTGAAATCACCGGTATGAATGATAATACCAATAGGAGTATGGATCGCCAATGCAACTGCATCTGGAATACTATGGTTAACACGTATAAATTCCACTTTGAAATTTCCTGCGTGAATTTTATCTCCAGGTTTGATAATTTTGCATGCTTCAGAGCTGACCCCGTTTTCTTTCAATCTTCCCTGAAGAATACCTAAAGTCAAAGCAGTTCCGTAAACAGGAGCGCCGATCTGTTTCATAACATACGGCAAAGCACCTATATGATCTTCGTGCCCATGAGTCAGGAAGATAGCTTTAACCTTGTCTTTGTTCTCCACTAAATAAGTAATATCAGGAATAACAAGATCGATTCCCAGCATATCATCTTCAGGGAACATCAAACCGGCATCAACGAGAATTATATCGTCGCCATAACGGAATACCGTCATGTTCTTACCGATCTCACCCAATCCGCCCAAGGGAATAATATTTAATTTACTTTGTATTTTACTCAAAAAAAATACACCTCCAAAATTTTTTTAATTTATTTCCGTACAAGTATTTAGACCTCTAGTAATAAAATCTATTAACCGCACACCTACTCTACGGTATATTATACATTAAATAATGCAGAAAAACAAATGTTTAATCAATTATCAATAAATTTTTATTGTAAATATTCAGTGAACTGAACATAAAAAAACAAGCATACCTTAAAAGGTATGCTTGTTTGAAGCTCTTACAGATCCTCACCATGGTTTTCGATAGGACCTTTATTTTTATTCATGCGCTGCCAGAAGAAAGCAACTGCAAGAATTGCTACGCCAACAGCATCAGTAACAGCGCCAGGAATAATCATATTTAAGCCGCCAACAAAGAACAGCAGTCTTTGCAAAAAGCTGAGCTTGGACTGACAGAACCCAATCATGGCGACAGATACGCCCCACATGCCGATAATCGCCGTTGCACAGGCAAAAGTGATCGTAAATGGAGTTGCATCAATCATAAGCAGTTCAGGTGCCAGAACAAAAATATACGGAACGATAAAAGCCGCTATTGCCAATTTTGCTGCTGCAAAACCTGTCTTCATTGGATCGGCACCGGAGATACCGGCACCAGCATAAGCAGCCAAAGCAACCGGAGGAGTTACGTCCGCAACGATACCAAAGTAGAAGGCAAACATATGCGCTGCCAAAACAGGAACATCCATCTGCACCAAAGCAGGAGCAGCAATTGTAGATGTAATAACATAGTTAGCAGTAGTCGGAACGCCCATACCAAGGATCAAAGACGTGATCATTGTAAAGAACATTGCCGGCAATAAGTGTCCACCTGCAAGATCCAGCAGTGCCGTAGCCAATTTAAGGCCAACGCCTGTTTTGGTTACAACACCGATAATGACTCCGGCTGTAGCACAGGCAATCAAAACACCGAGAACACCTTTAGAACCTTCGATCAAGCCTTTGACTACATCACCAAAGCTGATACGTGTAGATTTTCTGAGGCAGGAACAGATCAGAGTAAGACCAATCGCCCACAAAGCAGCACGCATCGGCGTATAACCGGATACCAACAAGTAAACGATGATCGCCAGCGGTAAAATCAAATGGCCTTTTTCCATAAACAGTTTACCAAACTTAGGTAATTGATCACGCGGCGTCCCTTTAAGCCCAAACTTTTTAGCTTCATAATGTACGCCTATCCAAACACCAATGTAATATAACAGCGCCGGAATGACGGCAGCTTTAACAACTTCGATATAAGGGACGCCGACAAATTCAGCCATCAAAAATGCAGCCGCACCCATAACAGGAGGCATCAGCTGTCCGCCAGTAGAAGCAGCAGCTTCTACCGCGCCTGCAAAAGCAGGACGATAACCTAATTTCTTCATCATCGGAATCGTAAAGGCGCCTGTACCGGCTACGTTAGCAACAGAGCTGCCTGATACTGTGCCCATCAACCCAGATGATAATACGGCAACCTTGGCAGGTCCGCCTGCGGCCCAGCCGGCAACAGCGTTAGCCAGGTCGATAAACAACTTGCCCAAACCCGTAGCTTCCAAATAGGAACCAAATAAGATAAAGAGATAAATAAATGTTGAAGATACGCCAAGTGGAGTACCAAAAATACCTTCTGTGGTAAAGAAAAGATGATCGAACATCTCCTGCACACCAACTCCGCGATGTGCCAGAATCCCCGGCATATACGGGCCGGCAAAAGCATAAAACATAAAAAACAGTGCAACTGTAAGCATCGGCCAGCCGACAACACGGCGAGCTGCTTCAAACAGAAGCAATGTACCGATAAAAGCAATACTGAAATCAAATTCAGTATTCATACCGGCTCTTAAAACAAGTTCGTCGTAAAAAATTACGATATAAAGTGCACTGGCAACACTTAGAACAGCGAAAATAACATCAAGCGGATGCATTACAGATCTGGACCAGTTTTTCCTGCCGGGATACAGCAGATAAATCAAAGAAAATCCAAATGCCAAATGGATTGCTCTCTGTAAGTGTGCATCAAGTACACCGAAAGTTGCGGTATACAATTGAAAAACGGCGAAGGCAATACAGATAAAAGAAATTAATTTGTCCCACATTCCTGTTAAATTACGTTTGTCAGACTCTTTGTCAAACTTTTGCAGGACTTCTTCTGCTGACATAGTTGTTTTATCTTGTTCACTCATTCTGCCCTCTCCTCCCCTTTTGCAAAATTTAATTTAACCAATATTGATAACGTTTTTCTGCCTTGATTTCAACCAAGGTTCCTTGTCCATATAGATCGCAAAGATCATAGACTTTATTTTTATGTATAATACGAGGCTTTGCTTGTACGGCAGTTCTTAATTTTACAGTCTTATAAGGCCGATCCATTTTTAAGGTAAACTTACCGTCAGGAGTATTAGTCAAAATTCCTTCTGCAGGCGAATATGGCAGTCCTACTCCCAGTGATTGATACCGAGTATGTGTCATAACCATATCATCTGCACCGTCAACTCTAAAAAATTCTTCCACCGTTGTCAGCTGGACCGAATGGGTAAATGCAATATTCCATTCTTCTCCTCTTTTTGCAGTAAAACATTGTTTTGGCAATCCATCTTCGGGATTAATAGAAACTACTAATTGGTTGGCATACCAAAACAATATTCCCAAACCAACTAATACAGTAACTGATATCAGAATCATTTTTTTAGAAAAAGACCGATTACCGGAAGTTCCCGGCAACCGGTCTCTCAGGTTCATCATATAAAATATTTAACTCTTATTTTTCTTTCAAGTATTTTTCTGCGCCCGGATTAACAGGAACAGACATACCGTCCAATGCGGTTGCTTTAGAAACTGCATTAGCTACAGAATGAGCTGCTTTCAAACGATCGAGATTGCTGAAAATAGCTTTGGTGATAGCATAGCCGGTATCAGCATCCATTTTATCAGTTACTGCCAACATAGCACGAACTGCGATTGCCTGAACGTCGGCTTCTTGATTCGGGTAAGTTTTGGCTGCAATAGTAAGTTTGGTATAGAAAGGATATTTTGCAATCAAAGCGTCAGCTTTATCGCTGTCAACCGGCAGTAAAACTACATGGTTTTGAGTCGCGATATCCTGAATAGCTGCGGTCGGATGGCCTGCAGTTACGAATGCAACGTCAACATTGCCGTCTTTTAATGCATTGGAAGCTTCTGCGAAAGAGAGGTATTGAACTTTAATATCATCATAAGTGATACCATAAGCTTCGAGTATCTGGCGGGCATTAGCTTCAGTACCGGAACCTGCGGCACCTACTGCAACGCGTTTGCCTTTAACATCATTAAGAGATTTAATACCGCTTTTATCCAAAGTCACGATTTGTATCGTTTCGGGATACAAAGTCGCCAAGCCCTGGATACTGGGGACTTTTTTATCTTTGAACATTTCTGAACCGTTAACAGCATAATAAGCGATGTCATTTTGTACAAAAGCGATATCGACTTTATCCTGCTGCAACAAGTTGATATTTGCTACAGATGCACCGGTGGATTGTGCTGAAGCATTAGCGCCGGGAACATTTTTATTCAAAATGTCAGCGATAGCGCCTCCCAATGGGAAATATGTACCAGCTGTACCGCCAGTAGCAATATTAATGAATTTTTGCGCAGCCGGTTTTTTTTCGTCCTTTTTGTCAGAACCACCGCCGCAGCCGGCTGCCATAGTAGCAAAGACCATGATCGCCATCAGAAAAGCTAAAAGTTTTTTCATAGGATCCCCTCCTCATTTTTGAGTGTACACAGTTGTATCATGAAAAATAAAAGCTCATTTTTCAAATGACTATGCCACTTTACTTACTTAGTTTAATTCGATAAATTTCTATAAAATCCTGCAAGTTAGAAGAAGCTCTATATTGTATACAATATACTTTATCTGTTTTTCTTAAATTTTTGCCGCTTTGCTAAAATTAAAAGAATATGGTATCATATATATCGTTATCAAATATTCAGAGGGCAATAAATTCCCTTGCCAATAAGAGAAAAGGATGTGTGTTTTATGAGTTCCGGAGCTTATACTCTCAAACTTTCACGTACGCTTTACAACGATACTTTCCGTGCCCAGCTGCTTGACGAAAATCAGCAGGTCATCGGCCATCTTCGTATCGTTCCAGGTGTCCCGCTTGACCGCAGCCTGGTCCCGGAAGACGCGCCCAGCGTTCCGGCTTATCTTTTGGTCATTGTCGATGACGCCGATATCAACAAGGATAATCTGATCGATTTTGAAGAACGTGCCAGTTATGCTTTACTAAAACGTTTTTCAACAGAAGCAATCAGTTTCCAGCATTGCCAATTCTATTATCCTTCACCTGCTTTCATTTTTGAACAGGCAGATGCACTTACTAATCCTGTTATGTGAAAAAATCCCTTCAACATTTTTGTTGAAGGGATTTTTTTTTATACATTTTTGTTATTTTATTATCTTCAGATAAATTTGTCACTGCCTTCGGCGCTTTCCCCGTTTTTAAAGCTGCGGTATTTGTCATAAATTATCCGCATAGCCGTTGCAACGGCTTTTTTAGCACTGCCCTGATATTGACGTTCTAAAATATTCTGCAGCTCTTCGTGCCCATTGGAAAGATTGTAACCAATAAGGCACTGCGCAATATATTGCCGTGCCAGTTCAGTCGCCAGTGTGCAGTCTGCCTTTACGATAAGTCCACTCTTCATATCTACAACCACAATCACGCCTATTACCTTATACATTTCCGCAGCTGTAATTCCTACCGGTAATTTTGCATACCCCGAAAAAAGTACTCTTTCATTACTTTGTTCGTTTAACATAAAAATCCTCCTGTTTTTTTACCGACAAGCTGCGGACGGAAACATTGATTGTTTTGACCTGCATTGCCGTCATATATTCTACTTTTTCTTTTATTTTGTGTTGGAACAATTTTGTTACTTCAAAAATCTTAACGCCGTAATACAATACGACATCGACATAAATGCTGATGCCTTTCGTTTCGGCACGCCTGCGCACTTTGATGCCTGTTACTTTATCAATGCCCATCATTTTTTCGGCAATGAGATTGATAATGTCATAAATAGCGTAATCGGAAATCAACAGCTTGCCATAGTAGCTGAACGCCGGTCTGACTATCGAACGGTCTTCCCCGCTTTTCTTCCTTTGCTTGGAAAATAAATTATATGGTAAATCAGCAAAATAACCTGTAAAATGCGGCTTCAACTCGACAGTCGGTACCGGAACAATATGCTTGCCGTCGCGCAGCCGGGCCTGTTTCGCCTTTTTGATCTCCTGCTTGGACGCAATCTGCTGAATATAAACGGTCTTTTCAGGCTCAGGTAACTCCAAACGCTTAACTATTTTCTCTATCATATTGTCGGAAGTTGCCAAAATCAGAAGCCGCCGGACGTCATTACCTGCCAAAGCCTGACGCACTGCTTCTGCATGATCTTCTTCAGTAAAAATAGCGCGCTTGACCGCCTGTATTCTATTCGTTTCATTTTTAGCAGAAGTTCCGGCTAATATTTTGGTTCCTTTGATAAGTAATCCGTCATCAATAATAGCATCACAATTATTTTTATGGGCAATACCTATTGCTCGATGACTTTTACCAGTACCGCTGGGACCTACAAAAGCTACTACTTTCATAAAGGCCTCCGCAAATCCGACTTAAATTTATTGTTTATATTCTATCACATTTTTGACATTTGTATATAAAACTTCAAAAATTCCTAATTGCTCAGGAAAACGCCCGCTCACTCCGTGAAAATCTGAACCGCCAGAAACCAGCAAATCAAAATTCTGCGCCAGCTCCAGCCAGTATTTCTGCTCATTTATATCTGCGGAAGGATGATAGACTTCGATACCGTCAAATTTTACATTCTTCATCAAACAGTTCACCAGCGGCTTATCCTCCAACTCACTTGGATGCGCGAGCACCGCCAGGCCTCCTGCCTGGTGCAGCAGCTCTACGGCCTCCTCCGGCGATAATTTAGGCTGCGGTTCATAACCGGGCCTGCCTCTCTTTAAAAGCACGTCAAAGGCTTCCTGCACCGTAGCAAAATACCCTTTGGCAACTAAAGCTTTAGCCACATGGGGACGTCCGACTGCTCTGTTGTCAGGATCACATTCGGCCACCTCGACATAATAGCCCAGAGCAGCTATTTTCTTAAGAATCTTCTGCAGCCTGAGTTCGCGCGCATGGCGCATTTCATGCATTTTCGTCAGCAAACGCTCATTACTGATATCAATATGATATCCTAAAATATGTACGCTGGCTTCACCGGCCTGAGTACCAAGCTCTACGCCTCT
>ULXD01006620.1_pt1 | contig 25776 bp, 29 predicted proteins | sample 1960961 | NCBI WGS metagenome assembly ULXD01 (sample SAMEA4835829, study PRJEB28245) | human gut metagenome | biome: gut microbiome; material: fecal sample | place: Denmark | collected 2008 | reverse complement strand
ATGGTAGATGTAAAAAGTATCGCTATCTAACCCCAGCAAAGGATACTCCGCTGTAACCGTCATCAATATAGAACCGACAGTTGCCAAAGCCGTTATCGGCGGCATATTTTTCGAGCATACTTTTTTGATTTTTAATGCTGTTTGATTCACCCTCTAACTCGTCCTCCTGAGAAAGACGGCAGTAGAGTGCGGTAATCTTTTGTTGGTTTGATTTCATAATTTTTTCATCCTTTCCGAGCCGTTCAGGCTCTGTTGAATCAAACCGAATAGGATTGCAAGTCAACAATACTCCTACTCGGTTTGAATGTCCAGTAAAATATTTATCCCGTTTTTCGTTCAAGTAAATTTTTAATTTTTTCATCGGCACTTGGGTTGTCACCGTTCTCGGTTCCGATAGGAAATACCGATGTGACTAAAAATGTCTTTTTGCCGATTTTAACCTTATCGCTTTCGTACAGATGACGGCGGTTAAACGCAATATCGTTTCTTGTGATTGGTGTTATTCTATTTTTAGTTTCGTTCATGGCAATCCTTTCTTTACATCTTCATACCAAATCCGCCTTGTGGATTTTCTTGTATGTTCTTTCTCTCTTTACGAGGTTTTTTCATTGTAGTGCAGTCCTCTACAGGGTGGTTGCTGTCTAAAATATTTGTGAGATTTGCGACCAGATATGCAATATCATTTCCGTTATTGCTGTAATAGCTGTCGGTATCAAAGCCAGGAAAAACAGTATCCTCACATGATGATTCAGTTTCTCCTCCGCCTGACTGATACTGTATGAATATTTCTCGCTCGTGCTCCCAACCTGTTGTGAAGCATTCTTCGCCGCATTGTTTATCTGACTGACGTAATTGTTCGTCATATCCTGAAGCTCCTTCTTGAAGGTCTGCGCCATTGCATTGGAATTGTCGATAGACTTCTGCAAGGAATTCATCTGGCGGTTGAGGTATATCCGTATTTCCTCTTTCGTAGTCAGTTCTGAAATTTCGTCCAGTATTGATTTCAGCATATCTATCTGTGCTGTCTGAGTTGAAATTAATGCTTTCCAGTTCTGCTCCGTAACCGCTACGCAGGGTTCTGCTTTTGAGGCGATTTGCATTTGCTTTTTGGCTTGTTCCTTTAATTCCTGTGGTGATTTCTTCCCGTATTCTGAATTCATTTTCCATATTCTCCTTAAGATATTTTTCTTCGTGTAATTTATTATCCCTGCACTTCATTCCATTTGGTGTAGTGTAGGTAATGCTTTTTCTTTCTGCCGTCCATTTAACTTCATAGCCTTCGTTCTCCATCAGGCTTATGAAATGTTCCTTTGAGGTTGCATATTTCATAGCTTCATCAACAGCTATTGCAAGCTGTAACTTCCAGCTTTGACCTTTGTCTGCTGAACGATATTCTCTTGCCGACATCTGTTTTACTTTTGGTTGCTTAGGAATTACAACTGATAAACCGTATTTTCTGCATAGGTTGTCAGAATAATCTCTCAACCGTTGTATCTCATTTTTATCTGGATGATATTTCAATCCTGTTTCAGCACTGACAGAATTTAAAATGAAGTGTGAATGTATATGCTCTCTGTCAATATGAGTAGCAACTAAAACTTCATAACCTTTGAATTGCTCTTGTGCAAACTTCAAAGCAATTTCGTGAGCAGTTTCGGGTGTTATAGGTTCATCGGGGTGGAACGACTGAAACAAATGATAGTACATTCTGCCATCAGTTTTTCTATATTGAATTTTAGTATTCATCATTTCATTGAACGCTGACTCTGCTACACAATTCACTCCGCTCACCAGCTTTCTGCCATCGTACAAAGTTTTCTTATCCTGTTTGCAGTAGGCAAGGATTGAAGCTAACCCTTGCCGTGACTGCATTTGTTTGCTTGCGATAAATTTTACTGTTGCTATTATGACCACCTCTTTCTGTCAAGCAAATCGGTAAGTAGTTTATTCATCTCTGCATACTGATTTGTAAGTTCAGCAAGATTAAAGCAAATGACTTTACCCATATTGCAAAGTGTTGCAATTTGATTTAAGTTTCTGCCGATAGCCTTTTGCTGACGGATAATTTCATCAAGTCCGTCAACAACAAAGATTTGTTTTCCGAGGCAAGCCTTCGTTATATATTCGGTTAAAGTTAAATTTGCCTTGTCTGCTTTATTGTGAATCTTCTGTAAATCGGATTCCGATATTCTTATGCTCATTTTTCTGTCTTTCATTTAGGTTTCCTCCTTTGCCAATAAAGTGGGTTCGGGCTTCTGCCCGTATATTGCATTCGGCAGGTCAGCGACCAGCCGAATGCGTTGCTTGCCACAGCTTAAAAGCTGTGAAAATGTGAACCCCAACTTTACGCTGAATTCATAATCCGTTATATAGAATTACTTTCGCTCACAAACCGCCCAAATTTTGATTTTTGCTTGAAGTCGGGTACTTTATCCGTTTTCTCTTGAAAGTCGGACAAACCGCCAAATTCTGCTCAACATCTGCATTAAGGACGATAAGGACGATAAAAACGATAAATCAAACGGCTATATTTTCATCGTACTTATCGTACCTAACGTACTCGCTATCTGAATTATCAATCTCAAAATCATATTTGATTTCAACCTTTCTGATGTTATTTTCCTTATACGATTTGAAATAAACGTGATTATCATTCAAGTCATACTTCCACTTGTTCATCATCCTTTTCAGAATACGAGCAGAAAGATTTTTGCCTGAATAAGCATTATATCGTTCAAGAAATTCCGCATTGCTTCCGTTGAAATATTTTTCTGCTTTCATCATCTCAATGAGCAAGTTCATTTCATCAGGCAAAAGCATATTCGGATTCTCTGCGCTGTCTGCAGTCATTTTCCAAGTGCAATCCTCTTTTGAAAATGCAAGCTCAATTTCTCTGTCCTCAATATCTCTTCCCGTGCAAAATAAAGTTGCGTTGCCCTGCGTGCGATTGCTTTTTTTCAAAACAAATAGAGCATCGGCACAGCCAGCTATACCATTTGTACCTGAAATCTCATTGATTGGGTCAGAGTCGCCTTGCTTTCTTAAATGATGAACCAGAAGAATAGCAATTTTCAACTCATCAGCAAGTTTTTTGAGTTTCTGTACCTCAAGATAATCATTTGAATAGCTCGAGTCATTTTTTGCAGAACGGATAAGTTGAAACGTGTCAATGATTATCAAGACAGTATCCATATGCTCATCAACAAAAGTTTGAATCTGTTCTTCCAACCTTTCATCAAGTTTTGAACAATCCGTAACAAAATGAACATCACTCGGCACTTCATCGGTTATCGCTGTCAGCCTGTCCTGCAATCTGCTTTCATCATCTTCAAGTGACAGATACAGAGTTGTACCGCTGTCGGTATGCAGATTCCATACATCTTTGCCTTTTGCAATCCGAACGCACCAGTCAAGAACAAGCCACGACTTACCTACCTTTGGTGAGCCGGCTATAATCGAAAGACCGCTTGCAAGAAGTGAATTGATTATAAACTTCTTTCTCGGCAAATCTTTTTCAACAAGACTTGCACCGTCGATTGAATCAAATCTTGCCTTACTGCTCAACTCCAAATTTAAATTCTTAATCATTTTTCTCCTTTCCCTGTTACTCATACCTCATATGATTTCAAAATATTTTAGCTTTGGTATGGTTATTCAGTTGTAATCCAAAAGCTGTTGGAATTTTTTCACCAGTGTGATACAATAATCTCATACTTTTCAAGAAAAATATATGACAAAATGAATTGAAGTGATTTTTATAATTTTCACTTCAGGACAGAGGTGTATATGGCAAAGCACGAAGGTTTATTATTAAAAATTGATTCCAAAGGAAATATTTCCGGCTATATGCAGGAAAATAACAATAAGATTCCAATTGAAAATACTACTATCAAAAATGAGTTGATTAGTTTCTCAGAAGAAGATTTTGAAGAGTATTCTGAACTGCAAAATGAAATAAGAAAAGTTTACAGAACATATCCTGATGAAAGTGAAGAAAGATTTGCACTGATTAAAAAGTTAACTGCAAAAGCAGAAAAGGCATTGGCGGAATATAGAACTTTTTACGGTCTTTTGAACAGACTTATGATTGAGGATTTTTTAGGAGAGAACGACGGAACTGAACATTATCTGCGTGAATATGCAAGCTATCTTGACCAGATAAAAACCGTGCAGTTTTTTGTTTTGCACTTTTTCAGCGATTTATCAAATCAAATAGAAATTGATGTTAACGAAGATTTCAATTACAACAGCGTACAGATTTCCACCGTATTTTATTTTGAGGATAACAAATCCAGACAGATGTACCATATCCGTAACCTGACAGAGTATTATTTTCTGCTGTTACATTTATTTGTTGAGAACGGATACCGCCTCTGCCGCTGTCAGCTTTGTGGCAGATACTTTGTGCCAAAGACAAAAAAGAAAACCCTGTACTGCGACAGAGTTCTGAATAATGGTAAAACTTGCAAGGAATTTGCGCCGAAATTAAAGCACCGAATCTTGGCAAACAGAAATGAGGTGCTGAAAACTTTTGACACACAGCGAGGCAAAATGTATAAGCGTTATGAAAGAACACTTAACACACCTGGTACTGTGGAAAAGCCTTTAAGTTTTGAGGAATATTACGATTGGCTTGAAAAAGCGAGAACTGCGAGAGATAATTATCTTGAGGATAAAATTTCCAAGGAAGAAGCATTGAATATAATTTGTATTGAGTAAAATTTGCAAAAAGTAATCGGATAGGCAGTCAAATTTCATTGATTGCTTATCCGATTTCTTAATTATTTACTACATCAATGATAATTCTTGCACCCATCCGAAATCCGTTCAGGAATATTTCTCGCTCACTGATTTCAGAAATCTCACGATTGCAGTCCTTGTATTTTTCGAAGGTTTCTTTCTGTACCTCAGTCAGGGTTGCCACAAACTTTTCTTCATTCCTGTTGAGCAGTTTCAATAGTTCTTTGACCTCATCGTCAAGCCTTGAACATTTTTCGTGAGGGAATAAGTTTCCATAATATAAATCTTCAAGTATATCCATATCTTATGCCACCTTTCGTAGAACAAACATATCCCACATAACTTTGCATAAGTCCTGATATACTTACCTTTATTACTTTAATTAAGTTTGAAATTTATTTTTATTATTACTTTACAAAAAGCAATACAAGAAGTATAATAGATATCACAATTTAGTAAAAAATGCATAAAATCAAAAATCTCAAATAATTTCCAGTTAAAATATATAATAGGAATAGGAGCATACAAATGAAAAACAAAATCTTATCAGCAATAATATCCATCGTGCTTATGATTTCACTCGTAGGATGTCAGCAGAATAATAAAATTATTAGGCCTGATGTAGAAACAAAAACGGTAACGGAAAACAGCCAAGAAGATTATGTAACTTTTTCACTTGACGTGCCATCAGATTGGAAAGTATTAACTCAAGATTATGTTTCTATTGCCTGTTTTAGTTCGAAAGCAAACGAAACAAATGCCAACGATAAAATTTCTCCCTACAAGTTAAGTATAGATAACTATATCATTCCTTCGCTAATGCCAATTGATGACAAATACAAACAAGCTTATAATGATTTATTTAATGGTAAATATGATGGTATTAAAGATTTAATTTGCGATAATATTGAATATATAAATATAGGCAAAGTAATGGACAGTTTCCCGGATGTTACATTTGAAACTCCTGAAAGCATTAGGGATTACTTTAATATACTTGTTGACGGAATAAGTACACCGGATGTTACAATGCCTGATTCTTGGGAGGACAAAGAATGGGCAACCGATTTTACTTTCAGTAAATATAGTGGTAAGAACGGAAATATTATTGCAGTCGAATATTCCTACATAATTATAGATAAAACATATAAAGCTATTAATTGCTATCGCGATGATGACTATTCCGTATGCGGAGTTTTTGATGATGATGCAGAGCTTTCTTCGGGCGATTTAGCACTGTGGGTTGCTGATAATATGGAAATTACCAAACACTATAAAATTGAAGATAATATGCTAAAACAAGAGGGAGTAGATTATTAAATTTTATGTTTTTTAAATCTACGTATTGTAATTACAGCCGAAGTATTTTCCTACTTCGGCTGTTGTTGATGTTGTTAATATATTTATGCTTTCATAAATTCAAAAAGTGCTGCTTTATCTTGAGGTAATTCACTTAAAGGATTCATTTGAGGCAAAATATTTATACGATCAATTTCTGTACCCAAAAAATCTTTAACAACAATTTCAATTTTTTCACTATTATATATATGCGCATATTCATACATTTTTCCATCTTTGCCACAGAAAATTTGAGATACATATTTATCCTCTTTTCGTCTTTCATCAAATGTAAATATAATATCATAGTTATATGAGTTATTTGGTATTATTCCCTTAAATTTTGCATACTGTCCTTTTGCAAAATCATTAACAGTACTTTCCCATACTTGAGCAGAATACATATTAGCTCCTGACCAGCGTCCATAAAGAGCTCTCATAGATTGATTTTTAAGTGATAATAAATTATTAAAGAAATTGCAATACTTTGATTCACCGCATTCAATATTAGCCCATCTTCTACCTGAACTTTTTGCCTTGTAGTATTTAACATCAATATATAATGACTCCCAGCTTTCAGAAAACGATGTAATACCGCCAATAACAATACCATAAATACTGCCAATAAGTGGAGCTTTATCCATTTTATCTACCAAACTATCATCAAAAGCAAGTCCTGAAATAAATTTTGCTACATCAAATGAATTTTTTACTAATCTGGTTGTTTTTTCTTCATTTATATGCTCTTCTTTATAATAAGACTTACCATTTTCATAGTATTCAATCGGATATATTTTTCCATTTATGGGATTTTTAACTGCACCATATTTATATACAGGAGCAGGCGTTGGTGCAGGAGTGCTAGTATCCTTTTTTTCAAGAACAATAGCCTGATAGTTTAAACCTTTATACGCCACTTCAACGGAAGATTTGCTATAGTAGGTTTGTGGTTGATAAGTCAAAGGGTCATTAAAAATATAATGGCTACTATCGTATCCCACTAACAGCAAACAATGTTCGGGGGCTATCCAGTTAATTGTTTTTCCGTTGTAGGTCCACGTAGAACTTATGTATGGAGTATTCATATACATAGTAGCCCAAAGAATTACCGGTATTCCTTTGTCTATGTAGTTAGAACATAAATTTTTCAGAGAAACACCATATAATTGTTTTGCAGTATATTTTTGTCCGGATAAAGCTTTATCCAATGCCTTTTTTATTACCGGTGCATAACATCCATACCCACTCGTATATCTGGGATTTCCTCCAAATGAAATATTGGGATCAAAAGGAACTCCTGTTTTAGTTAAGTACGAATCAATAAATTTATCTACAGATATATCTATGCCAATATGATTTAGTGCCATAACTGTTGTAACACTTTCGCATCCTGTTGGATATTTGCCTAATTGGGAAATAAACGGGGCTTGAATTATTTTACTATTACCTATAGGTGTTTGCGGCTTAGTATAAATTTCATTCTCCTCATATATATAAATTTCTACTCCGTTTATATTTTGGCCATCTATACCCGCATAGGAAGCCCCTGTGTCCAAAGTGCCACCTAAATTATACTTTGTCTGTACACTACGCATCCATTTTGGATCAGCATTACTTACCCAAGGCAGCCAACTTCCTCCTACATGCACTCTGTACATAACAACTACACCTGATGTTAGTTTTACATCATCCTTACTATATACTTGAATATTCAATAACTGCACAATGCCACCCGGATATCCTGCATAGTCATTTTCAGTGCTTTTAACAAAAGGATAATAGTATGATTTTCCTTCATTCCAAGTCCTGTATAAAAGGTAATATGGCTTATCCTTGTCGGTTTTAATTTTTATACCATTAATATGAACAGAGCTTGCAGTTGAAGTAAAGCTATGCCAATTAGAATCTTCGTCAATATAGCTAAGTGTTGAAGCTACTTTGCCTCCGGATAAATTACCGATTGATGATGAGATGGATTTGCCATTAAACACATAGATTTCAACACCGCTTATATTTTTACCGATAATTCCGGCATATGATGAACTGACATCCAATGTTCCACCTAAATTATAGTTTTCTTGAACATCCTGCATCCACTCCGGATCAGCATTACTAACCCATGGCAACCATCTTCCATCAACATAAGCACGATACATTACAACAACACCGGCAGTTAGCTTTGTTCCATCCTTACTATATGCACTTATACTCAGTCCCTGAATTGGTTTATTTGGATAACCTGCGTAATCATTTTCTAAACTTGTTACTTCAGGATAATAGTATGATTGTCCTTCGTTCCATGTTTTGTAACGCAAATAAAAATCCGAATTTGAATTGGTCTGAATTTTAATACCGTCAATAGGAGAAGCCATTACTTTATGATTGAAACTTTTCCAATTAGATGTACTATTTGCCATATACTGGGTTGTTATTAATTCTTCAGAACCAACGAAACTACCTGAACCCGCATTTAACGAATCTTCTTCAAAAATACGAATTTCAACGCCACCAATATTTTTACCGTCTATGCCGGCATAAGATGAACCTGTATCTAAAGTACCATTCAAACTATATTTAGTTTTTACATTTCTCATCCATTCAGGATCAGCGTTACTTACCCATGGCAACCACCTTGAATCAGTATATACTCTATACATAACAATAATTCCGGAAGTAAGTTTTGTGCCATTATTTCTATATACATTGATACTTAACCTCTGAATAGCTTTTCCAGGGGAGCCTGCATAATCATTTTCTGTACTATTTACGGCAGGATAATAAGATGACTGTCCTTCATTCCATGTTCGATAAGTTAAATAATAATCCTTGTTACTGCCTGTCTGTATTTTTATTCCATCTATTCTGGATGACAAAGTGCTTTTTGAAAAAGACTTCCAATTAGATTCATTTCCAACCATATAGCTTAGCGAAGGATTTGATTCACCACCAGAGTAGTTTCCTAACGATGATTCTTTATAAACACGAATTTCTATTCCGCTAATATTCTTTCCGGAGATACCGGCATACGAGCTGCTGGTATCTAAAGTGCCACCCAGATTATATTTACTCTGTACACTATCCATCCATTCAGGGTCAGCATTACTTACCCATGGTAGCCATTTATTTTCTACAAAGGCTCTATACATAACAACAATACCTGATACTAACTTCGTACCATCATTCCTGTATGCTTGAATCTGAAGTTGTTGAATTGGCTTACCTGAAGAACCTGCATAATCGTTTTCAGTACTTTTTACATATGGATAATATCCATTCATTCCCTTATTCCAAGTTCTATATTGTAAATAAAAAGATTCATTTGAACTTGTTTTAATCTTTAAGCAGTCCATAGTAGATTTTGTCTGATCACTAAAACCTATCCACTTTCCACCGTATAAATATGAAAGAGAAATTGCTTGCTTACTCAATAATTTTTTCCTCCTAATAAATAATTAATATTTTTGATCGATCATATAGAACATATGTTCTATATATAATTTTAGCGTATAAATTCAAAGTTGTCAAGAGAATCAATAATACTTTTTTGCAAACTAGTTAATTAAAATAGTTTTTGAAATATAAACATATTTTTCACTAAATAAAAACGAGATAAACAATAAAGGTCATCTCGTTTAATTACATCCTATTCGGTTTCGAACAATAATTATATTTAACATCTTTGAGCCTTTTGTTAGTATCAAGCAAACCCTTAACCCCGAAGCACAAGAATTTGTCATCAGTAATGTTTGTGTGACCGTTGAAGTATTTACTTTCAGAACCGACACACATACTGTGAATACCAAGACAAACCTCCTGCAAAATTTCTTCGGTGTAGAGATACTTTCGCTTGTGGTCGTAGGTCATATATTCTTCCTCACACAAGTCGTAAAAATCACTCATCACAGGAAAGTCGGACGGTTTCTTTGTGCTGTAATCAGTTGTGTCGGTTATGCCGAATCGTGCGTACAGCTTCATAATCAGAATTTCTATTGTATCAAGCTGTGCGTCCGTGAAATCCTTGTAGGTTCTGAAAAAGTCTTTCAGGAACGCAATATGCTGTGATAATCGGGTAACTTTGTTAAATGCTGGCGGGGCATCCTTATCGACTTCATCCTGACCATCATTCCATGCTTTTGGTTCAAGGGGATTAATTTTGTATTTGCCTGACATAAAATCAATGTAGCAACCGCCGAGGGCATTTGTCAAATCTTCATACTCCGCTTCAGGATCAAGGCATACGATTTTCTTTCCGCTTTCTCGGATGTTTGTCAAAATCAATTTGAGCAGATAACTTTTGCCCTGACCTGAGTTTCCGAGAATAAGGATGTTACTTGTTGTCTTGTCCTCAGTCCTGCGGTCAAAATCAACAAGAATATTTGTGCCGTATTTATCTCTGCCGATGTACAAGCCGTTGGGATCTGTCTTACCAGAAAAATTAAACGGAAACAGATTTGCAACAGATGAGGCAGGCAACACTCTTTCATACAAACTTCCAAACTGATTACTGCCGATAGGGTTTACAGACAGGAAGCCTTCTTTCTGTCGTAAAGTCAGGCGGTCAACTTCAATTTTTGACCGTGTCAGCTCCATTGCAATATCGGTTTGTAACTCCTTTAATTTCTGTTTGCTCTTGGCTTTAAGCTCTATGAACACAGAACAATGCAATAACGCTTCTTTGTTTTTACGAAGGTTTGCCATCAGCGTGACAACATCTTGCAAGTTGCCCTGTGCCTCAATTGTTTCGTTTACATCGTTACCGCTTGACTTGAGCTTGTTTTTCCGTGTGGCATTCTGTATGATTTTACGCTGTTCCATGCTCTCAACAAGTCTGTGATATATGCGGAGAGTTACTCCGTTTCTATCTGCAAGCTGTGAAAGAATCGCCTGTTCTTCAGTTGACGGCGGATATTCACGAACCGCCCATACACTGCGGTATGAGTCGCCGACAATGTAGTGATCTGTCAAGAATTTTATTGTTGACGGCAGAATCATATCAAAGAAATCTTTTGTGTAAATTTCCTCTGCCTGTTCTGGTGTGAGCACCTTTGGTTTTCTATTGAATAGTCCCATAATTTTTACCCCCTTTAATTTCGAACTGCCAACACAAGTATGCGGTCATCTTGATTGTATCCGTAACAGGTCGAAAGCGTTAGAATCTGCTGACCGTAAACAGGTGTAATTCCTGTGTCGTATATGGATTTCTCTTTTGCATATTCAATTCTTGTTTTATAACTTTTTTCCATTCCTACGGTTGTGAATTTGTACCAATCATCATCGGATTTTATTTTCATAACTGAAAAGACGGAGTAAGCAAATGCCCCGTCTTTAGTTTCAAGCACAACTGTCGGATGCTCCGAAAAGTACGAATATTCGGTATAGTTGCAAAGGTCCGCAAACATTGTGCCGTTGTTCATATGATGTCCGTAGATTATGAGATTGGTATTGTCGGATGAACACCTTGCATCAAGGAATGGTGTACCGCTATAACTGTACTCGCCGTAAAAGTTTTTGTTCAGATACTTCTGCGGATTACTGGGTGTATGCATAACAGGATAATTGATATTTGTTCCTGCTATGCTTATCCAGCCGAAGCATTCACTATTTATCGACAGCAAATCGGAAACAGAGTGTGGCTGATAGTAAGTTGTGTAATACACAGGCTGTCCAGTTTGAACTTCATTATCTGAATCACTGACTTTTAATAAATGTGGCTTTTTAATGGTTTCTTCAATGGTTGCATCTGTTGTTTCCTCGGTAACGATTTCTGCAAGCTGTCTGAATTCTTCCGTTTCCTTGTTTTCGGCATAGAGCCTTGAAAATATTGATATCAGACAAGCAATTATAATTACAGAAAATATGCCTATCACAATTCCCATTTGGATTTTCCCTTTATGTTTCTTCATAGGTATGCTCCTTTTCATAATACTGTTCGCCGTCATAGTCGGGCATCAAATCGCCGTTCATACTTGCGTCAAAATATATTGCAAGAAAACGCTTGATGTCGGCTTTCTTCATTCTGGTTACTTCAAAGCCTTGGTCTGAAATAATCTTCTCAACTCTGTTTGCTTTCTGCAAAACATTTTCTGATTTTGAAGATTTACACCTTGCAATGAACAGGAACTGTCTTGCGGTTGAGGTTTCGGTCTGAATACTGTCGAGAAAATCCAGATCCTTATTCAATATTTTTCTGACTTTTTCATTCTGTTCAGCTTCAATTCTGCCTTTGATATAGCTTTTGTTTGTATCGAAGCACTCGCAGGAATCGGTACAGGTGATCTCAATATCCGGCACAGCAGAAAGCACCATCATCAGGTGGCGCACCTTGATTTCGATATTCGTGTGGGAAAGCACAGAAATATTTGTAGGCTGAACCATATAGAAAATAAATTCTTCCTTGCCGACCTTTAAACCGTTTTTCGTAAAGGTTTTTATGCCCATCAAATCCTGAACAGATTTACCTTTTTGTTTTGTTTTTTTCTGCTTGTTCTTCATTTATTTGCCCCTTTCTGCCCAGAAATATATCTGTTGAGTTGATATAAAATACTTTACGGCATAGCGTATGAAATCAAGAATTGTTGTATCTTCCAGTCTTATTGACAAAAAGCCGAAACAGAGAGTTACCGCAAGAGGTACTATTATTCTCGTCTGTGCAAGTATCAGTATTGATAACAAAAGCGCCATGCTCATAATTGCAAAATCCCGTAAGCTCCACAGCCATAGATTGGCTGTGGCTTTTAGGTTTTGCGGATATAAATAAGTGGTCATAATCTTTAAATTCCTTTCGTCTTAAATCGGAGCAAAGTTCTAACAAGCTTGTTTGATTAGAACTTTGCGATAGATTGCAACTTGTGCCAAGGAGCATTGCTCCTCTGCTTTTTAGCGGAAATTTTACGCTAAAAAGCAGTAATGTTCTACGCAACATAAGTGGAGTAGAACATTGGCACTAAGTTATTTAGCCGCCCTTGCAACACTTCTCGTCAGATTTACGGCAGTAGTGGTTGCGTGAACAATGCTCGTCATATTAACCTTAACTGATGAATCAAGTCCGAACTGCTGTGCAATTCTAGGAACTTCGTTTGATGCAAGCATTATTCCAAGTCCTAAAAGCATATTGCCGGGGAAGGTTAGCAACCCGAGGAACAGCAGAGTTGTCTGCATAAATGCCGTAAGGCACAGTGCCGCTATCTGTTTCATCCACTGATTAAAGCCGTCCTGATATCCTCTCGGAACGCTGAACATATACAACGCACCTACCGCCATTTGTATGAGCAGAATTCCTCCACGCTTGATGTTCGCAAAAAAGATTTTTATTACGCAGTAGGCAAAGGCTATCATGCATAACAGATTCAATAATCCGAATGTTGTCTGTGTTGCTACTGCAAAACTGCCCTCTAAAACACTTGTGCTTTGTCCGGCTAAATCAAGGCTTTGCTGTCCTGCCATTATGGACGACAAATCCTTTGAAAATGTGTTTTGCAGGCTGATGCAGAACTTATACAACTCCACAGGTACTACGCCAAACAACGAACAGGCAAAGAACCCTTTTAATACATTTATAGCGGTTGTTTTGATATTTGCTCTGCCGTTCTGATACTCTATTGCAACATCGAATACGGCAACGACCGTGCCTGCGACGAACAATGCCCAGCCAAAAAGCGTAAACAGGTTTATTGTCGCCTGCACCCATTCAAGGTCAAACACATCTGCGCCCATATTTCCCATCATAGTGAAAAAGTCTGCGACAGCGTTGTAAATCGTTTCATAGAACCACTGTAACATCGTGTTCCATATAGCGTTTGAGATTTGCTCACCGAGGTAATCAAACACACCGCCTATGGCACTTCCGATTCCGCCGATGAAATCTCCTAACCAGTCAAAAATATAAATCACCTCGCAAAAGGCTGTTATGACTCAACACAACAGCCTTTGTTTTTATTGTTATCAGAGTATCGTCCAGATGTATAGCGGTGCAGTCAGAGAGAACACCAGACAGCCGAAAAGTATTGCAGGCGCGGTGAATTCAAACTGTCCGTGCTTGCGGTAATCGAGATAAGCAGTAGCAAGTTTAACAAAGAAAAGTATGGCAAGAATCATATCTACCGCAGGAAAGACAACATTGTTTACAACATTTTTAATCTGTGTTTGTGCAGAGTTCCATGTGCTTTCGATTGCTGATGATACATCTCCTGCGGCAAATACTGTTACTGCCGATATTCCGAGCATTAACAGTATTACTGATATTCCTGCCAACCACTTCAATAACTTAATTTTTCTTGACTTTATCATTTTTTACCTCCGATTTTCTTAAATCATTCTCCGATATATATCTGACTTCGATGTTCAGTTTTTCTCCAAAGCGAATTTCTGTTTTCATACCCTCGGTTAATTCATCACCGAAAACCCAGACCGCATCACACACCCAAAGCATAGAAAGTCCCGCAAGCATACCAAGGTTTCTTTCTTCTTTGTTGCTGTCATCTAAAATCAGCGCATAAAAATGCGGTATGAACGGAGCCATACCGCACTCTAACGCATATCGGGCATATCGTTTTGCGTTTTCAATATTTGCAGATACATTACCGCCCAAAGGCGAACAAATATACGCCCTGTGCATTATTCTTCATCCTCATCTTTCTTCTTGAATTTAATGATGATAAATGCAATCAAGCCTCCGGCGGCTACTGAACCTAAACCAACCCAGAATCCGAAATTTGAGTTATCACCGGTCTGAGGTTTTTCGGGTTCAGGCTGTGGATGAATTGTTACAGTCTGATTCTTGTCATCAATGTCAGCGTGTACGGCAATTTCCGTTCCATCACGGTAGAGAGTTTCAAAAACTACAATCTCTGTGTCTTTATTAATTACAGAGCCGTCAAAGGTAAATGATACTGTTACTCCGCCGTCTGCTGTTTCGGGTGTGAATGTTACTTCGGAACAAACTTCTTTGCCGTCAACAAGGAATTGCTTACCCGTGGATTTATCCATAAGGACGCCTTTGATTGTGTATTCTTTTCCTGCTGTGAGATGTTTGTAGGAAACAACATCGTCAATGGTAATATCACCGTTAACTGTGAATTCCTTTTTACCGTCAATAGTTGCAGTTGTTCCGAGTTCAGGTATTTTATCGTTTTCAATTGTGATTTCGATAATTTCCTTGTTTTCAGAAATTGTTACGGTATAGTTTTCTTCATTAGGCAGATAACCCTCGGCAGGCTTTAACTCACGGACAATGTATTCTCCGTAAGGCACATTTTCAAAAGTGAAGATTCCTTCCTCATTTGATTCAGCTGTCAGAATTGCAGTTTCTTCTGTGAATTTGGTTTCATTAATACTGAACAATCCGAACAATGCACCACTAATAGTTTCTTCGGTTTCACGGTCAATCTTTAAGCCTTTTATTGTGCCGTAGATGATTTCATTTCCAAGCGGTTCACCGTCATTTACAGAGATATGAACAGTTGCTGTATCCTGTCCTGCATATTCAAACACAACAGGGTATTTTTTATCAGAGAGGATATAGTGGCTGTCTGTGCTGATTTCCTTAACATAGTAACTGCCAATTGGTAGGTCGGTTGTGAAATTCGCCTTACCTTTTTCATCACAGGTGATGATTTCAAGAAGTCCGTCCTTTGGAATGGCTGTTCCGTTTAAAGCCTTTAAATCTTTATCAGCGTAAAGTCCGAATGAAACATTCAGAATTTCGTCATTATTGCCGATATTGAATTTCTTGTTCTGTTCCAGCACTTTGGTAAGGTCGATTTCAACCTTTTGTCTGTCGTTTGTAAATGAAGTTGATGTGTTGGTCAACTTTTCATTCTGTCCTGAGTAGGTAAGTTCAACCGTATGAGGTTCGGGATTGATAACTGTTCCATACGGAGCAACGGTTTCAACAACACGATATTTACCGAGGTAAAGCTGTTTGCTTGTTGCTGTGCCTTTCGAGTTTGTTTTCAAAGTTGCGACAAGCTCGTCTTTCTTTGCTCTTACTGTTCCGTCAGTAGTTGTGATGTCCTCATCAGCATAGATTTCAAACACAGCATCCGACAAACCGCTTACAGAATATTCAGACTGATAGATGGTCGGAAGTACGACATCATTTCCGTTTTCATCAGTATATCCAACGCCGATTGCCATTACGTTCGAGAAAATCTCACCTGTCTTTTCAACGGTAATTGTACCTTTCTGAGGTGTGTTTTTCTTCTCTGTTTTTACGATTGTAACGCCGTTTTCTTCACTTGTGTTTTCTGCCGTAATGTCAAAATATACAGGTGTGCTGTCGAGAAGATATCCGTAAGGAGCCTGCACCTCAACGACTGAATAGCCTTTGCCGTAGGGCAGAGTTTCAGGTGTGATGAGATAACCATCGCTGTTCGTGTAGAATGTGTCAATCTCTGTAACATTCGGATAGGTGTATTTCATTGTTACCTTGTTTCCGTTGGAATCATAAATCTGAAACCCTGCGCCTGCATACGGGATCTGCTTTCCGGTTTCGCTGTCAACCTTTACTATCTTTACATAGCTTTCAAGACTTGCGTTATTGATGAGGTACTTGTAAGTCTTATTATTTTCAGAAATAAACACATCAAAATCAGCAATGAACTCCGTACCGTTCCAGCCTTTTGTTTGGTGAACTGTGTATATGCCATATGGCAAATCCTTTGTTTCTGCAAAGCCGTATTCATCGCAAGTTAAAATATCACGCTCTGTTTCTTTTGCCTTGCTGTAGCCTCCTGCCGATTTCAGATACACCTGAAATTCTGCACCAACCTCGGGAGTTTCAATTTTTGTACTGCCGTCATCGGTGTGCTTAATTATTGAGATTTTGCCCTTTAAAATATCCTCGGTTACACTCATTGAAATGCTGTTATTTTCAATGGTGTATTTCTTTGCTTCTACACCGATATGATATTCGGTTTCGTCAAGCAGATAACCCTCACTCGGCTCAATTTCTTTCAGAGTCCAGTTGTCACCGCATAAATAATAGGATGTTGTAAAACTGCCGTTCTTGTCTGTGGTATATTTATCTATGAGCTTACCATCGTTGTAGATGCCGTAAACTGCTCCTGCGAGTGTTGCATCACCCTGTGCAGACTTTGTTTCAGCGTCTGTCTTTGTAACGGTAAGATTCCACTTTTTCAAAATATTTTCAAAATTTCTCTGCGTTACCTTGTTCCACTCAATCGGTGCAGTCTGTGTTTTCGGAACAACATATCTGTCGGCAGTATTGACTTCTTCAAGCGTATATGGCTTGTCGCCGCTTACAAGGACATTTTCAAATTTTGCAATGCCGTCAGCATTTGTTGTTGCATACAAATCAACGCTTGCACCGCTGAGTGAAGTTCCGTAAAGGTGGAATTTAACTCCCTCGTTGAAATTATCCTCACTTGTTTTTACAACTTCAAGACTGCCTTTCTTGAGGATATTCTCAAAAGTAACGGTTGCAGTCTTTCCACTTTCCACCTTAACGGTCTGCGATTTCTGCGTTTCGTACTTACTGTCGGTAACTTCTGTAACTGTGTAATTGCCGGGAACAAGGTCGGTTAATTCAAATTCGCCTTTTGAATTTGTTTTTGCAGTTTTGCTGTAACCATCGCCGTTGACAGTAAACTCAATATTTGCAACATTGCCGTCCTCGGAGGTTTTGACAAGCTTAAGATTGCCCGAGCTTGTCTTGGCCTTGAAATATGCTCTTATCGGGTCAGCGTCATTTTCAACTCCTGTGATTACATCTTGAAGGCTTGCGTCACCATATGGAACAAGAGTAGTACCGCTAACGCTCGGCATTGACTTTGCAAAGTTAAATGTTACTGCATCGTTCACGGGATTTGAGGAGGTGAGCGTCAGCTTGTTGCCTGATACCGTTGCACTCACACCGCCTGTTGTCTTGAAGCTGAAATCCGAAAGAATACTATTGCTGTCAGTAAGAGTTAAAGTGTACTTTCCGTCAGAGTATTTCATCTCATAGGTTTCAGCCTTTGAGGCGATTGCAGATGCAAAGCTTGGAACAATTGAGTAATTGGCAAGGCTTTTTGAGATAGCATTGTAAACTGACTTAACTCCGGGATTTGCTCCGCCTGCACAGATACCGTCAATGAACTTTGTATTTGTGCATTTATAGCCTTCGCTTGTAGAACGACAACCTGAAACAAACTCCCATACAATCAGCTGTGTTGCTACCCATTTCTGATCCTCTGTTCCGCTTAAGAATTTCCCTGAACCGGGTTTGCCGTAAAGCAGAGCAAGGTTGATTGCTTTCTGCTTCGCAGAGCCTAAATTCTTCCAGACGGTAGAGCCGTCCTCGGTCAGCGTATTGCCTGAGTAGAGTGTATGACCGGGTTCAATGCAGTAGGCTTCTTTGCCGTCTGCAAAAATCTTGCAAAGCTCTTCGCCGGGAGTGCCGACTGTGTAGCCGTCACTGACCGTTGTCTGCTGAAATTTGATTATGTTTCCTGTACTGTCATAACAATAATCGAAGGTGATTGTAACCTTATCACCGCTTGCTGCACTTACAGGGAGCGAGAACATTGTTCCGAATATTACGGCAACCACGAGTAAAAGTGCAGTTATTCTTGTGAATTTCTTATTTCTGATTAACTTAGTCATTTTAAAAATCCTTTCATAAAAAATATGGGGCAAGATTTTACCCTTGCCCCGATTGACGTCTTATTCTGTTTAAATACAATCATAATTTCATCGCCTGCCCTTCATTGAAATCTTCATCTATATCATCGGACTGCTCACTGCCATCCGTAATATTTACATATTCGCCGATAATGTTCAACGCTTCGCAGTAACTTTCCGAACTCGTAACACGACTGCACATTTCTTTTGCCTCGTCAGCCATACCGTTTTGTTTGAGAGTGTGACTTGCAATTCCTAACAGATTGAATATATTGCCATCCTGACCTATCAACGCACAGTCAGGTTTGACCTTTTCTGCTTTGCTTTGCTCATCGGTAATAAATCCACCGAGCTTGTTTTCCACATAGTCGGAAAGCCAAGTTCCGGCAAATGCTGTGTATGACTGTAATCTCCACATTGCAAGCTTGCCGATATCAAGGTGGACTTCTTCAAATGGATAAAGAATATAGGTAACGCCGTCATTTTGAAACACAGAAACATTCTCAAACTTTGTATTGTCAAGAAGTATTCCTTTGTCCGTAAGCATTTTATTGATGCCGTCCATCCATTCTTTAATTTCACCTCCACAGCCCTGCAAGATGAGTCCTTCCTTACCGTTCATACGGCGGAGGTCTGAGAGTGTTATACTATTGATTTTCATTGTCATCTTCCTTTCATAAAAATAAGCACCCACAATGAAGTGAGTGCCTTGCTTAATCGTATGCTCAACAGTAGACTACATATATTTTGTTGTTTTCTGCAATTACATTGAATGATAAGTCTCTCGGAGCTATGCCACTGCTTTGGAAGTAGTAGGCTACATACTCAACATCACCATAGCAATCTGCTGTCAGGCTTTGCGTATCATCATAATATGATGCGTTTGTGGGCGAGAACCAGCTTGCGTTGCCTGTGTTCAGTGAGGAATCGTATTTCATTCCAAGCTGCTGACCGTAGGCTATGCAGGCACTCACCGCATACTGAACATCAACCGTTTTTGCTTTGGTAGGCGGTTGCGTCGGTTTTTGCGTTGACTTTTCTGTAGGCTTTTGAGTAGAATTTTCAGTTTCTTTTTTAGCAGTCGATTCTGATTCAGACGGATTACTATTCACTGTATTCTTGCTGTTGTTCTGGACCTCGGATTGTGTTTTCTGAATCGGATCCGTTGCCGAAACAACCGCCGAATTTTGCCCACTGTCGGCTTTTTCTATGGTTTTGGTATTCTGTCCCGAAGGCTCTGTTTCTTTTGAAACGGTGGCTTTTTCGGTGGATTGCATTGTTTCGGTTGTTGCCATTTCAGAACTTCCTCCAGATGCAGAAACACCCACGGAAGTTGAAACCGTGGGTGATAAAGAACTGTTATACATTTTTTCTTCTGCCGTACAATCTGTGAATGTTCCTGCCATTAATATTATGCTTAACATTATAGCGATTTTCTTTTTCATACTATCGCCGCCCTTTCAAGCACTAAGTATATCCAAAGAATTTCAAATGTCCAGAGTTTTTTTGGGAATACAGACTGGAATACATCAATCTTTACATTGATAAGATCTTAATCTTCCATCATTGTAAGCTCTGCAATAAAATATACAAGAATTTCATAAGCCTCTTTGATGTCATCATCTGAATAAGCCATTGTGCCTCTATGCAATATATTATTTCTAAACGGAATCCTCATACTGATTTCATTTTTATAGTTGTCTGTATTGGAAAATACAATAAATACAATTCCTGATAGAAGAATTTTTCGATAATTCTCAAGCTCCATCTCATGTACGCCATATGCATTATCAGATATAATTTTTTTCACTTTATCCTTAGCTTTTCTTTCATAATTTGCAGTTTGAAATACAAGTGCTTCAAAATGAGCCAATAGTACAACTATTTTTTCTCTTGGCAACATGGTATTTGATTCAATTATTGATAAGACATATTGATCTAATTCCGACTTATTTCCCTTGTTATGAAGAGTTTGTACGTTCATATCAAATGATGTATTCCCAAATAATTCTTGTATCCATTCGATTTCTGCATAAGTGATCTCTGACTTTTCTAACTGCGTTATATGATGGAATAATTCTGTATCTTGGATGTCATCAGGTAAATTGCTAAAAAAATCTACAAGATTTTTAAAAGTATCTGTTCTCATGAATTCAGTCAATGCTTTATTAACAGATATCATTGTCTTGCCTATTTTTTCTGATAATTCAAGTAATTGCTTTTCCCAATTGTCCAATAATAGCCCTCCAATATACCTCGTCTCATCATGTCATCGTGCATCGAAGACTTCCGTAATAGAAACAACTTAACAAATTGCGATTTATAATACAGATATTATACATTACTCCAAAGCAACGGTCAACTGAATTTACATACTCTGTGTAAAGCTCTCCGTTTCATCCTCTGACATATTCTCGGATTCATCTTCGCTCTGCTGTTCATCAAGTGCCTGATGATATGCTTCCATAACCTTGCTGTTGAGTAAATCTCTGACTTCTTTGGAAATCGGGTGAGCAATCTCGCTGAACTTCGTTTCGCCGTTTCCATCAACATAGTTACTTGCAGGCATTGCAACAAATAAGCCTTTTCTAGAATTCATCACTCTGATTCCGTGAATTGTCACCGCCCCGCTGACAGTAACGCTTGCAAATGCCTTTGTGTTGCAGTCATCTACATCAACGAGCTTATCAATCCTTACCTTGATATACGGTAGTTTCCTTTTCTGATTGTTGTATTTATTTACTTTGAAATTAGTATTTTGTGCCATTATAAAATTACCTCCGATTTAGCGTTTCTTGTTTTTCTGCCCACAGCAGAGAAAGATGCAAAAGTGCATCTCTCTGTTCTTCCTCGGACAGGCTGTCAAGGAAATCTTCAAGGGTGAAATTTTCCTCGAATTCTTCAGCAAATTCATTACAGTTATCGCAGATTTTTTCTCTAACCGAGCCATCATCCTGCTGTGTGAATGATAAAACATCGTTGTATTCGAATCCGATTCGCTGACGGATTTCAAAAGGGATTGTAATTCTTCCTCTTTTTCCGAGAACTCTGAACAACCTGAGCATTACTCGTACTCGCTTTCTGCGAGTTCTGCTCTGCACTCATCGCAGATGCAGTCGCAACAACATTCTTCACTATCATCATCGCACCTCTCAATCAGAATTGCTCCATCCACAGCTGAAATCTGCACAGCACAGTCGGATGTGATTCCTGATACAATAAGGGCATCAAGCGGTATGCTTACATAAATTCTATTTTCCATGGTTAATAATACACTCCTTCAAAATTTGTTCTAAATCAATTTGTTGTTCGGTTGTCAAGTTAAGCAGACTTAACTGCAACGGCTTGTTTCTCTGCCGTTCATACATATCGTAGTTGCCGATAAGCAATTCGGGGAATTGTTCGCCTGCGTTTATTCGCTGTTTCATATTGTGAAGTCTTGTAAAATCAAAGAAAGAACAACCGTTGTACAAATTGCGTATTTGCTTACAATCATTGTATGACACAAGCCATTTGCCTTTTGCTTTTGCAAGTGCGTTTTTCAGCCTTATATGGTCATTCCAAGTGAATCCGCACTGATACACATACTCGCTTGAGAAGTACGGAGGATCACAGTAGAAAAATGCGTTTTCTCTGTCATAATGCTTGATTAATACCTCGAAATCCTGATTTTCAATCACAGTATTTTCAAGTCGTTTTCCAACTTGCTCTATCAGTTGAAAAAGGCTCATTACTGAAAAAGGCTGACAGGCAAAGGATTTGCCACCGCTTGAATAACTGTATCGTAGAAGTTTAAGAAACATTACTGCTCTGCGCAAGTCGTAGTCCTGTTTCATTTTTATATACAATTCAATGATTTCTTCTGCTTTCAAGTCAGGAAGAATAATCTTCGTCAATTCTAATTCTTCATCAAGGTACTTATCGTCAAACTTTTCCTGTCTAAAGAAATCCCTGATTGCATTAAAATCATCCCTTGAATTTAGAGGATAGAATCCCAACTCTTTTATGAAAGCCAAAGGTCTGTCACGCATACAGCGAAAGAGGTTTACAAGATTATGGTTGTAATCGTTGAAAACCTCAAACTTATCAGGCTTTTTCTTGCCTAAAAGTACAGCTCCCGAGCCTCCGAACGGTTCAATATACCTTTCGTAATTCAGAGGAAACAGGGCGTACAAAATATGAAGGATGGATGTTTTGTTACCCATCCAACTCACAGGGGTTTTGATATTCTCACTTCCTTACGGCGAGCCGCCGTTGGCAATTCCCCACCGCATAACATTACGATAGAGGAAACACTGTCAGCGGTGGGGAGTTATAATTCTCATCTCGCCAAATTTTTTTAATACCAATCGCCCCTGAAACGACAAAAAGCCGTTGATTAAATTAAAAAAATCTAATCAACGGCTTATATATATAAAAACCAATATCAGTCGTTCGGAACGATTGATATTAGTTGTTATTATTTAATTTTTATCGTTTACTTTTTTGATAATCTTCCCGATTTCAGAGATTACATTTACTGTCACAGCATTTCCAGCCATCTTGTAAAGTCTGCTATCGGATAGTCCTGTGGCTCTTGCTTTATCGAACTGTTCGTCCGTAAAGCTTTGCAATCTCCAGCACTCCCTCGGAGTAAGCTTTCTTATTCTGCCGATATGGACTTCTCCGTTTGGTTCGACAAAAACAACTGCGAATTTTTCATCATCTGTAAAATCTGTGCTTTTCAACAAAAACTCCCGAATGCTCAGCCTTGCGGTTACTGATTCCCGAATCTTGTCTTGCGGTTATGCATCTTGCAATTTCTGTCAGTTTCGGGTCAGGGTTAAGGTCAATAAAATAGTACGCCTGCGTTGCTGAGGTTGTTAGAGTATGTGCTATCTGATTGCCGACTCTGCCACGCCTTGAATTTTCTCCCGAAAATGCAGTACCAATACTGTCGCCGGGATATGCGATCTGATAACCGTCTTTGGTCTTAGCTTTTATCAGCAAGCCGAAATTTTCAGTATCTTCAATGAGATAAATTCCCGAATGACCGCCGAAACCACCCGAACCGCAAGTGAGCGTACAGCTCAGTCCTGTTGATGAGTAGATTCGCTCACCTTGTGTGGGATTTTCTTTGTATAAGAGCCTTTCCGCTTGTTTGCGTGAAAGATAGTACTTCTCCGGCACATTTTCCTCGATTATATCCGATAATGTACACTCGATTTCGTGATTGGGGTACTCCGAAATTTTTGCTGTTAAGTACCTGCCAGCATACATCATACCCCTCGTCGGCACAAGCTCCGCTTACTCGTTTCGACCGCAAGCGGTCAAAAGCTCGTTCGCTATGCTGTGCCTCCTCTCCCCAAAAAGCTTACAGGTTTTCGGGGACCCCGTACGGAGAATTGTTTCAAATGTCCTGCCTTCGTCGTGGTTAAGCAGACCGGGAACATTTTCGAGGAAGATATACTTAGGTTTTTTAACGGCAACAATTCTTGCAATTTCAAAAAACAGCGTTCCTCTTGTATCGTCAAAACCCTTTCTTGCTCCTGCGATTGAGAAGGACTGACAGGGAAATCCGCCGGTAATAAGGTCGAAATCAGGTAACTGTTCAGGTACAATTTTTCTTGCGTCATCAAAGTAAAGTTCACCTCCTGTATCGTACATTGCTTCATATGCCTGCTTTGCATACTTGTCGATTTCGCAGTATCCGACGCACTCAAAACCGCCAATGGCTTCAAGTCCGGAACGGAAACCACCGATGCCTGCAAACATATCCAAAAATTTAATTGACATAAATCTTCATTCCAAACGAAGATTTATATTCTTAAAATCACCTCACATTCCCATAGTAATTCCACTATTCTCATCAGGAACTTCATCATCAACTTGTGATTCAGATTGGTTTTCCGTTTCGATTTCTTCCTGTGTGAGCTTTCTGAATGAGTCCTCGCTGGGAACCACTCCAAGTGAACGACCGTTGTCCCACTCAGGGAATATCGTTCCCATTGAATCAACAAATTTTACTGTTCCTCTTGTTCCTGCCGGAACAGGTGCGTAAGGATCCTTCATACTGATAAGCTCAATTCTTGTACCCGGCGGATACAATTTCTTTGTGCTTTCAGCGATTCTGCGCTGTCTTTCATATTCGTTCAAGTTATACATCTCCTAAAGTTATTTTGTTTAATTGCATTGTTTTTTAAGTGGGACTTCTGATTTTTATTGTCATAAAATCAACCTCCGTCTTTTTTTCTGTTTGTATTGACATTTTTGTTGTCAGAGAAATGTGAGATTTCATTTTCATCACACTCATCATTGCGCCTGTCAAAATTCGGTTTCTGACGCATCTCTCTTTCAAACTTCCTGAGTTCGGGTGTGTCGGTAAAATACATTTAAAATCATTCCTTTCAATTTTTTGTAAATAAAAAAAGGCAACCGTTCTAATCAAAAAAATTAAAACGATTGCCAAATAAAAAAAGAGCCAATTACTATATCTCTAAAATAAGAAATATAATGATTGACTCATATATTTGATAATATTAAATTAAGCAGATTAGCGAAAGTAATCAGTTTTCTTTACCTTTAACTAAATTTTGTAGCTTTACAACAGCTTCATCTTTAGTTTCAGAATCCTTTACTATTTGGATAATTGAGTTCATAAGAACATCAAATTGTTTGTCTGTCATATTTTCGAACTCCATATCTTTTCCTTTCCGATAAAACAATTATCACTTCTACCGGAAATAAATTTTGTATATAAGTAATCGAGGCTCATAGAAAAACTATGAGCCTCTTTTGGCTCCCCCAACTGGGCTCGAACCAGTGACATCATGATTAACAGTCATGCGCTCTACCGACTGAGCTATGGAGGATTATACAATTTTCTTTGATTTTACTCAAAGATTTTTGTTCATATTACATAAAAGCAATCTTTTTTGTTAGTTAAATCCCCGGTAGTGGATTTAAACGACATATTTAGTTGTTCCTCAGGCTAAGTAATAGTTTCCAGTACATTTCTGTACACTCACACTACCGACTGAGCTATGGAGGAATATATAGCAAAACACCCGTTTGGGTGTATGCTTTGTGTTGGCATCT